>JAEEGJ010003607.1_pt1 | contig 57837 bp, 55 predicted proteins | sample 8958761 | NCBI WGS metagenome assembly JAEEGJ01 (sample SAMN16246546, study PRJNA631951) | gut metagenome | biome: gut microbiome; feature: rumen; material: RS-attached | host: Bos | place: Iran: Karaj | collected 2018-10 | reverse complement strand
ACTCACAATGAACAATATGGACGAGGCATCAAAGCTGCCTCCTGATGAGCAACGTATTGTCGACCTACTGAAAGATAGCGAAACTCTCACCCTTGAAGAGATATCCTCAAAAACAGGATTCCCACTGTCCAAGACAGCGGCAATCCTCTTCAACCTCGAGATGGACAACCGAATCCATACACTCCCGGGCCACACCTACCAACTAATCCGAAAATAATAAAGACAATACGATTTGGCCAATTATAGAAATGTTTGTATCTTTGCAATTCAAAACAACAACTTTAAAACAGATATGATTATGAAAGACTTGATGCCCGTAAACGGACAATTTGCAATGCCCACTCTGGGTTACGACAACCTTGGAAATATCATCAGCAAGGAAACGCTCTCTTTCCACCACGGCAAACACCTGAAAGCCTATGTAGACAACCTTAACAAACTGCTGCCTGGCAGTGGATTGGAAGGTCTGTCGCTCGTCGAGGTGGTGAAGAAAGCCGAAGGTGGCATGTTCAACAATGCAGGTCAAGTGTTGAACCACGCCATGTATTTTGAGCAATTCTCCAACACCCCACAACCGATGGGCGACAAGGTGAAAGCCCTGCTGGAGCGTGACTTCGGCAGCGTAGAGGCTTTCAAGAAGGAGTTCGAGCAGAAAGGCACGACGCTCTTCGGCAGTGGCTGGGTGTGGCTCAGCGCAGACAAAGACGGCAAACTGGTTATCACACAGCAGAAGAACGCCGAGAACCCCGTCACCATGGGTCTCACACCCCTGCTGACCTTCGACGTGTGGGAGCATGCCTATTACCTTGACTACCAGAACCGCCGAGCCGACCATCTCACCGCCCTTTGGCAGATTGTCGACTGGGCCATCGTAGAAAGCCGTTTATGTTAGTTAAAACTTACGGCAGCGCTATTATCGGTGTGAACGCTCTGACAGTCACCGTGGAGGTGAATGTAGGTGATGGCGTTGGCTTTTTTATGGTTGGTCTGCCCGACAATGCAGTTAAAGAAAGCGCCCAACGCATCTCGTCGGCCTTCGAGGAATCGGGCTTCCGTATACCGGGTAAGCGTGTTATTGTCAACCTGGCGCCTGCCGACCTCAAAAAAGAAGGCACCGCCTACGACCTCACCATTGCCATAGGCGTGCTCGGTGCCGTCGGCATGGTGAAAGCCGAAGAAATGGAGCGTTATGTCATAATGGGCGAACTGGGATTGGACGGCACACTAAGGCCAATCAAAGGGGTGCTTCCCATTGCCATCGAGGCCCGCAAGCAGCAATACAAAGGCCTCATCGTCCCTGCCGCAAACGCCCGCGAGGCAGCCATAGTCAACAATCTGGAAGTATATGGCGCTCACACCCTCAAGGAGGTGGCCGACTTCCTCAACAGCGAAGGCGCAATAGAGCAAACTATCGTGGACACCCGCGCCGAGTTTGCCCGCTCGCTCAACAGCTACGAGTACGACTTTGCCGACGTCAAAGGCCAAGCTTCCGTCAAGCGCTGCCTCGAGATTGCCGCCGCCGGCGGCCACAACGCCATCATGATAGGCCCCCCTGGCAGCGGAAAGACCATGCTTGCCAAGCGCATGCCAGGCATCCTTCCACCGCTGACTCTTAGCGAGAGCTTGGAGACCACCCAAATACACTCTGTGGCGGGCCTCATGCACAAGGAAGACTCGCTTATAGCCGTGCGTCCATTCCGCTCGCCCCACCACACAGTGTCCGACGTCGCCCTTGTCGGCGGAGGCGCCAACCCCAAGCCCGGCGAGATATCATTGGCCCATAACGGCGTACTCTTCCTCGACGAGCTGCCCGAGTTCAAGCGGACAGTACTGGAAGTGCTCAGGCAGCCCATGGAGGAGCGCCGCATGACCATCAGCCGTGCCAAAACGAGCATAGACTACCCTGCATCGTTCATGCTCATCGCAGCCATGAACCCCTGCCCCTGCGGCTACTACAACCACCCATCCATCCCCTGCACCTGCCCTCCGGGCGCCGTCAAGCGCTACCTTAACAAAGTCAGCGGTCCCTTGATGGACCGCATAGACATCCATATCGAGGTAACGCCTGTGCCGGTGAGCCAGCTAAACAAAGAAGAGCGCGCCGAGAGCAGCGCTGCAATAAGAGAGCGCGTGGTCGCCGCTCGCGCCATACAGACAGCCCGCTTCGCCACCAATCCCGGAGTGCACTGCAATGCACAGATGGGCAGCAAGCTCACGCGTCAATACTGTGTCCTCACCGACGAATGCCGCACCATCATGGAACAGGCCATGAACCGCCTCGGCCTCAGCGCTCGCGCCTACGACCGCATTCTTAAGGTTGCCCGCACAATCGCCGACCTGGAAGCAGCCCCAGACATCAACCCCGACCACCTCCGCGAAGCCATCACCTACCGTAGTCTCGACCGCGACAGCTGGGGAAAGTAACAATAGATGATTATATAAATCGACGAGCCTTAAAAACTCATCACGTTATAGGCGTTCTTGAGGTGCCTAATCTCGTTACCGTTGGCATTTGAGACAATGCTAACGATATCGAACCGAACGTTTTCCTTGCGGTTGTAGCTTTTGACGTATTCGTTCGCCAGCCGTATAAGTGCCTGTCTCTTCTTGTGATCCACGGCCTCTTCAGGCTGCAGGATGTTATCGTAGGCGCGACTTTTCACTTCCACAATCACCAGTTCGTCCCCATCCAAGGCGATGAGGTCAATCTCCAGATGTCCCCGACGATAGTTATGCTCCAGTATAATATACCCTTTGTCCGCCAGGTATCTCGCCGCCATCTGTTCCCCCAACTTACCGAATTCCAACGACTCACGCCGTTCCACAGGCGTACGGTTATTGCTTCGTGGTGTGTGAAACTTCAGCAGTGCCATATACCCTAATTACAATTACAAAGATACAAATGTAACCTATAGCTGCATTCCGAAGATTCGTTAATCCTTAGATTCATAATTCGTGGTTCCGTTTATCTAGCGAAGCTTTGTTCCGAAAATTCTAAGTTCCTCCTCAAATTCCTCGAAGCTCTTGTTCCCGTGTCCTAGGAGTAAGTGTCTACATGTCAATCTTTGCGTTACTGTCCAGCAATAATTGTGCCCACTGCGGAATGTTGTCGGTGTAATGCTTGATAAGAGAACCTTCAGAGAAACGAAAGAGGATTTGTGCTTCGCGGCCATCGACGGAGTTGTCATATAGATAGACACGGTCAGCAATGCTAGTGGCCACCTTGCAATTGATGATAGACTTCTGGTAGCGGGAGATAATCTTTGCGATGGGGACGTCGTGGCCGCCCTTCATCACACGCCCAGCGATACGAGCTGCGTTAATCATGGGCGACTCCGTACAGACAAAGAACAGTCGGATAAAAAAGCCGGCCTGTTTAGCTCGGCGGATAAAATCCAGTTTGTCATCGGCAGAGAAAACAGTCTCGAAAATCATGCTTTGCCTATCGGATAGACACCGTTCGCGCCAGTCGGCACAGTATTCGGCTGCCTGTTTTACCGCCTCAGCCGAATTCCAGTCACCGAAACGTTCCAGTGCCACCTGGTCGGGATTGATATAGACTGAATTCTCCAGCCACTCGTGATGCAGAATCTGAGACGTTATGGTTGTCTTGCCCGAGCCGTTGGGCCCAGCAATGATTATCAGGACGGGGCGATGGACGAGCTCGTTCATAGTACAGCAACCCTTCGTTGCATCATAGCGCTGATTTCTTTAAAGTAGTCAGCCAGCGCTTTGTTTGTGGAAGCAGCAGCTTTCTCGGCAGCCTCCCTCATGATGGCGTGAAGCATCTCGTCGGTGGGTTCCTCCATCGAAGTAAGGCGGTAGGCGTTCAATTCTTGGTCAGACATATCGATTCTGGTTTTCTGCTGTATAAACGTTTTTTTTCGCAAAATATTGTATTTGTATCAGCATATTGCAAGAATAAGCCATCGCCACTGATAAAAACATGAGCATCCCCCCCTTGACATTTTTTTGTAACATTTTTGAGAATGCGCAGGAGTTTACTACGACTTCCCGGCTGACCAATTCCTTACGAGCGCTTTCAAGCCAACCAATCTCAAAAGCCATAACGCTTGTCTATTTGTGCAAAGACCTCCGTGTTTGAAATCAACTTTTCCTCCCCCGCCTCCGCACGATGGATGCGCTCCTGAAGAATCTCGCGCATCTCCGATGCACTGTGGGCATTGGGAGAGACCTGATTGGCATTGTTTTCTCCAACTGTTATATTAAATGTGCACATTATATTTCCCGCTTTTCTTAGTAAATGTGACGGTTAGTATCTAATTTTTATTGTGCGATGGGTCAAGCCTTAGGTAATTTACGCAACTTTTTGATTTTCAACATTGGAACAGACACCTATCCCCAATCCCCTCAAAAAAATTAATTACCTGTTATTCAACATTTCAGTATACTTTTCAATATTCCTTTCTATTAGTTCTTGCGTACTTCTTTCACTGGGGAATCCATATATTTGTAAATACCCACACAACAGGAAGCAAATACAACTGATAGCCGCCACAAAAGGCCGTAGTTCATTGTCATCCCTGTATCTGCGTTCAGATTTTGTAGAAGCATGAGACAACTCGCCTCGTAGTATAACAAACAAATAAATCAGCCCGTCAACATCGAACTGCTTATTTCGCCTCTTGCATTCCTTCTTTAATGCTTCGGCTGTTTCATCACTTGCATTCACCTGATTCAAAGCCAGGAATTCCAAGATGCACATACGCAACAGCCTCGCTTCTTTGAGATTCTTAATAACTTCAGCAGTTTTGAACTTCCCGTCAGCAAAGCAGAACTCCAGCATCATGAAGAAATTGATGTATGCATAATAATAGTTGAAGTTATCAAGGAACCGTTGCCCTTCTTTGAAATAGGTGAACGGGATATAGATATCTTTCAGTTGCCTACGATAAATAACGATATTCGAAAGGTTTCTATTCGTCAACCTATGGGGTGTTTTACCATTTTGTGGCGTTCTTGTATACTCTGCCAAAGGAGTCTTAAGATGTTCTTCTTCTGTTTCTGCTATCCAGCAGAACGTAGGTCTGTCCCAATATACCCGCTCTATCTGAATATTGAATGAACCCATTACCTCTATATACTGAAGCCAATCCAACAAATCGCTGAAGATATCATCTTTTCCTATCTGGATGTGCATCTGCCCATTTTTCACAAAAACCTTGGGCAAATACTCGTCATAGTCTTTGATAGGCTTGGTCACTTTCAGCCACAACTTATCATTATCCTTATAAACCTCAAAATCGTATGGATATAATTTGGCTGTCACAGGTTCAGTCAACACCCATGTTGCTATAACTTCAGCTTTCAGAGCTATTTTCATACTTAACCGTTCAGATAGTCTGGTATCTTAATAGTTCGAAAATCATATATGGAAAGATACCTTTTATTTGTTTCACCGAAAATCTTCACTTTCTCAAAATTCTTCCACCACCGCTCGCCTTGAGTCATAGTTTCTATTGAGAACACACCTTCCAACCTGACATCTTAACCTTCCTTCCCATCCTTCTCTGCCTGTCTTATCCAATTGATGGGATAGTTGAAGAACAGACAATCATAATTCACCATTTCCTCTGCATAACAACGTTCTATGCAGCGAAATAGATGATTTACATTTGTTTTTGATTGGTCTTTCATCCAATTATCTTGTTTGAAACCTTCCCCACCATAAGCACAGTTGACTGTTGCCATCAGAGCCTTTCGCGCTCCACAAAGGCCGTGCAGCCTTGCAGGCAGCACGGCCTGCCTAAGCCGCCAACTTTTACGGCTCTATACTCTCACCCCTTCTCCAAATCTCATTAAACCGTCTTGTATAAGTAGAAGCAAGCTTGTAGTCCTCAAAATGAAAAGCCGCATCTTCATCGTTCTTATTCTCAGCATTAAGCGTCCAATTGTACGAACCACATATTATGTGTACATTATCAATCACACAAAACTTGTCATGAAAAAGACCTCCCCTTTCACCTCTAACCTCTTTGTGTTTTAACTCAGATAAATCAACTCCTTTACTCGCATTCACACCATCATGATACCTGATAACACGCACAGCAATACCTTCTTTTTGTTTTTCAAGCAGTTTATCTCTAAGTATTTCATTAGTGAACCATGCTACACATACATCTATTGTGGCTCTTGCCTTATCTAATGCCTCAAGTATTCTCTTTTCAATTCCCGCAAAATAGGCCTCATTATGACCTTGCATTTTACCAATAGTTACATGCGCGAAAAAAGCATTTAATGCACTAACGATCTCTTTTTCACAGAAATCTGCCGCCACCATAGATTTTGGATAAACCGTTAATGACTGCCCAGGATGTGCTGTCCCGTTATACTCTGTGATATTCACTTTCTTCACACAATTAAGCGAGCTTACAGCCTCTTGTGCCTTTGAGGCAACGCTGTCATCTAGGAAGAACACTTTAACGTATTCAGTATCGAAAGTTTTACCCAATTTTGTACTAAAACAAATATTCTTTGTCATATCAGATCTATTAGACCCTATGATAATTGTTCCAGTGTTATTCTCAACATAAATGGATTTCTCTCCGTTTTGAATAACCGATCTTCCTCCATCATTTTTTTCCTCTTTCACAATATCTCTTTTATTATTCAGTAATACATTCTTTCGCTCTTTGAGATACTCCTCATAGTCTCGTTCTGCCTCTTCAGAATATCCAAATAACTGGGCGTATTTCTTAAGTGGTGTAGATTTTTCCCACAATTCACGTATAACAATCTTATGCTCTGCCAAAAAATTTAATTCTTTCTGCTCTGTCGAAATTTTTGAGAACTTCAACCCATTGTGGCTATCAAAATAAATCTTTAGATACTTATTGTAATACTCCTTTATTAGTCCGTTTCTGTCTCTCAATTCAACATAATCCTGCTGACCATCATCGTAACGAAGGTTAGCCAGGTACAACGCAGCAAATCCCCATGCTATCTTGGGGCATTGTTCATCTCGTTCACCCTCTGTAAGACTAGCGAACCATCCTCCTGTTGCCGGTTGTGCGCTTCCTCCACATGGAAAATGAGACTTCTCTCTCTTCTTGGTTAGTCGTATATATGGATACTCAGCATTCTCTACCAAAGCAAACTGGTCATAGTCAAGACCATATTCCGTCTTCTCACCAGTATAGAATATATACCGACAATATATGAAGGATTCCGTTGGTCCACCCTCATCCTGATAGAAATCTTCCTCCTTATATATATCTTCCATCACAAAAATCAGTTTATAATGATGTCCCCCATATTATTCTCCACATACACGGACTTCTCACCGTTCTGTGTCGTTTTACGAATAATGGTTGGCTGTGTATCTCCTGATGGGACAAATTTCTCATCAATCTTTGCTTCGACTTTAGGCAATGTCTTTTTCAGTTCTTCTATCAGCAAGGCAGCATCATTCTCTATCAACCTCTTGTAATCTCCTGTCGATTCACGACATAGAAAGAACCATAAGTCATCAAGAGTTCTGATAATCTCATCTATCTTCCTTATCTCCATCGAAATGAATCTCGAACCACCTGGTTCTTTAACCATCCTTTGGGCTTTTCTCGCCTTCTCTTCTTGCCAATAGTCCTTTATTTCACTCAGTCCATCTCCATTACGTTGAATTCCTTCCATATCAACAAGACGAATAATACGTTCTCTTACTTTGCCGTTCAAGAACATCTGGGTCATTTCGTACATGCATTCAATAGATTTGAAATATGGTGGTATTACAAACATGATAATCCTGTCGGAAGCACCAATCTCCTCCTCATACTTATCAATACTGTCACCATACAGTATATCATATCTGTCTAACGAATAAGCTATATTATTCTTTTCAAGTCCAGCAATAACCGCATTCAATGCTTCCTCATGCGCATCATCATTTTTATAAGAGATATGCACTCTGTCCAATCTGTTCTCCATTAACCTATATTTATGTTCTTTAAATACTAATGTCTTTATTAGATTGTCACATTCTTTTTTCACGCCCCCTTTGTACTTACTCGCCACAATAATAACATCCTTATGGTGGGCTATCGACTCTTTCAATTTGTACAAGTCCTCATGTGCCAACGTTGTAAGGTCCAGTTCCCCATACACATGGATAATGGTTCTGCCGTTCATACATAGATGCTTCATCATCTGTATCAATAGGCTGTATATAATATTATCTTTCCTTGCACCTTCTGAGGTAAAGAAGATACTCCGAAGATTGCTAATCTCTATATTTCCAGTACATTGATGACTCAACCCTACCACAAACAACTCAAAGGCAGAGCCTCCTCTTGACGGCGGAAACAACGATTCCTTCATATAAGAGCAACAACCTAGCTCTTTTATGTGTCTCTCAATCTCCTCATCCGTCAAATCCGTATCAAGCAAATACAATCCAAATGGCAATTCTGGATTCATCAACAGCTTGCGGAGTTGTTCCAACTCAAAAGCTTTACTCATTATCCAGTTTGTTGATGAAATTAGTTATCAGATATTTGTTGCTTGGATTCTTCATAATTGCATCTATCAAGTCCATAGCGTGTTCCAAGGTTTCCTGATAACTATTGTCGTTAAACGACTTGATACCATTATACGACTGGATGAGTACATCCACCACATGATTCACAATGAAGTAGTCATCTGGTATATCATAGGCTAGAATTTGCTTTAACCACTCCAGCGTCTGTACGGGATCTTTAATAGCATAGCCCGCCAAAAATTCTATAAAGACAGTTACCTTGTGTTTACATAAAGGCGATGCCACAAATGTTTCTGCTACCCTCTTTTGATAATCATCATCCCATTTGTCTGCATGATGGAACAGATTATCACAAGCCTCTCCCATCTCAGGTGAATCAAACTGCGGCTCCATGAAATGAAGGATATAATAAATAGCATCCTCATTCAACTTATTGTCAAGGGTGCACAGAAAATTCAACAACGAAATCCTTGCCGCCTGACTGTTCTCACACATTTTATCAAGGAATACTTTTACGCGCTCATCCCTGTCATTATGTGTCCACGCCAACCATAGTATAACTACTTGTTCGCGGTAACATTCCGGGCATTCTGCCGCATGACTAAAGAATTCCATCAAATCATCCAAGGCATAATTGACAAAGTACACAAGAGGATTATAGTTGTGTACAGGCAGCGACATCAGCCTGGGATTAAAATCATGCATCAGTTTTTTGAACAGTGCTACATTCCTGTTCTTATCTAGGAAGTTCAGTGCCGCCATATTTAGGAGAACCGCTGCTCTCGTATATACGGATGCTGTATCTGCTATACTTTCAATGGTCTTGAATATATCTTCTTTATATTTTTCGTCTTTTGCGCATTCCACTAGCATGTGGCCAGCATTTCCTCTTGCTTGGTTAATGCCCACATTATATACATCTTTCTCTTCACGATGAATATCTCCTTCAGGTTCCTTGGCGTTAAGAAGTGCTTTACAAAACAAGTTGAAGACGGTTTCCGGCACTTGGTCCATCTTAGGTATATCATTCAGAGCAAACAGAAGTGAATGTAGACTAAGGCCTCTTTCTGTTGAGTTGACATCATGGTGTACTACATCAAGAATACGTTCCAAAACATGCAAGGCTTCATCTAAACGTCCTGCGTCCAACAAACCCTGCATCCCAGCTTGCGGATAATCCAAAAGAACGCGTTCGTCATCAATAATCGTGTCTATAAATCCGACAAACTTGTCAGGCTCTTTTTTTACTACGTCCCTGAACAACTGGCATTGTCCGATCAAAGACGGTTTATTCCAATCCATCGGATTGTTTGTGTATGCCAACATGGATTTATGCCACGTCTCCACACTCATTTTCATACCTTGGTCTTCTCTCAGTGATGTCCATCCACAATGAGTTGACATACTGGAAGGCTTGCCATTCTTTAAACGCTCAGGATTGAATTTTCTGTCTATCCGTTGCCGTTCTTGATAGGCTTTCCATGACAATCTTCTCAAATCTTCTTTCGGAACAACTTCCAGAGCCTTTCCCTTATGCAAGTCTATATCAAGCAAAGGATGACCGTATTGCAGCCTCATCTCAACAAAATCCTTAAACAAGATATGCTCTCCCTTGTCTTCTATAGAGAGTATCCTGTTGATCACAGCCAGCCTTTGGTCATCATTCCAAAGCATATATGATACATTTAATGCCTCAACAGCCTGATATTCCACCCAACCAGGAGCATTAGAAAGCACAGAACGATTGATTATTATCTTATTTATTTCATCCTTAAACTTTTCAGGATGCTCAGTATATACATATAATGCGATGAAAACGAATCCCTCGTGTAAACTCTGACTGAATTCCGCCAAATATTGTCCGGTTATCTCATCATCAACATTTTTCAAAAAATCATCTATGAGGATGTTCGCGGATTTTTCTACAAAGTTTGAAACAAAATGCCCGCCTGTTGTCCGTTGGAAACTGAAGAACTCTGACGAATGGTATATTTCTTCATCACTAAGGATGAATTGTGTCTTGTCATAAACAAACGTTAAAATGTCAACCAAAAGCCGAATCCCTTCATCATGGTGCTTTTCTATTAACTCTTCATATAGATGCTCCACTTCATGGTTGACATTTATCCTATGAACATACTTAGATTCTTTCTCCAACAGCTGAAGTCTCACATTCTCTTTCAGTTCCTGACAAACAAAGTCTGGATTATCCTTCATGATATTTTCCAAAAGACGTATGTGCTCTAGCGGCAATCTACTCTTTACAAGTTTATTATATAAAGTCATCAGCTTCTCACTGCCGCAATTCAGATTATAATGCTGGAGCAGATTGCTCAAATACTTACAATCTTCTTCATTGATGAAATCAAGTGTTGCTTCTAACCTTTCAAGAACATTATCTGCACCAAGCCAAAGCGCCCTTTCGCACATCAGCATGGTTTTCTCTTTATAGGCTTTACTTAAATTCTTCCACCCTCCCTTGCTGTCTATGATTCTCCAGATTGCATTAAACCAGTTGGGCGTGTATACAGACTCATACAACACATCCATATAAACCTTATCCTGAAACACTTTCTTGGATATAAGGTTTATTTCTTCATCCAAGGGTGCTTCAAAAAACGCCATATTACTCAATGCAAGTGATTTCAGATGATAACGATATGTATCTTTACCATCATCATTCTTCGCATAGAGTAGTTGCTCAATGATATGGATATACTCCCTGGGGCTCAGTTCGCGAAGGAATGTCAAGATACTCTTGACAGCCGCCCTGGAGAACAGGCCTTGGTGTTGCCCTTTCAGAACACCCAATAAATCATGTCCTTGTTCCGTGAACCTTCGAGCATACACATAATCAAACAACGTCTGATGGAAAAAATGTAGTTGTCCGCTTTTTGTCCTCAACAACAATTCATTCGTGAACAAGTATTGTAACTCTGCGCCATAGTCGGTTTCAAATGCCCTAATATGTACAGACAATTCCTGCCGTTCATACATTGTGTTAACTATAGCATCCAAAAGCGCTAATAGATGATCTTTATCCACCTTCCGTACACTATCGTCAATTATGTATTTACGCCATAACTGGTGGTACAGCAAGTCTGTTGACAAGGGGTCTGTCAGGTGTTCCTCTGGCTTCACCTTCAAGAACAGGTACAAATGCAGGGGATTTCCAAGGAATCTTAGGAGGTTATCATTCATACGCTCCTTACATTTGTTTTCTTTAAGTATATTCTGAACCTGTTCTTTCGTGAATTCTTTCAGTTCCCACTTATTTTTAATACGCAGGTTATCCAGCAAGGGGTCATATTCTAGGTCGTATGGCCTGCAAGAGATAACCACCCTGACATTGGGAATATATTGTATCTGTCCTATCAACTTCAATAGAGAGCGCAATGGGGTACGATTTGATGAGAGCGATAAGGACAGCGCATCAATCTGGTCTATCAGCAGTATGACCCGTTTATATTGTTGGGCCATTTCACGTACAACAACCTCTATCGGTTTAGCAAGATGAATGTTTTTACCAAGTTCGACAGTATCTACAAACTCTATCTGATCAGACTTCAAGCCAAGTACCAGATAATCCTTGTTTGTCCGTAGCTCTTCCAGCAGGTCATGCATCACTACCGACTTTCCTATACCAGCTTTGCCATACAGCAACGCCAAGCGAGAAGGCTGGTCTGTAGATGCTTTGCGCTCTATCCAATCTTTTATTTGTTCAATTTCATCTCTATGGATAGCCGGTTGTATGGTAGGCGTATAGTCAAGTAGTTCGTATGACCCCTTATTAAATGCAGAAGAGGCCTCCTCTACGTAGGCGTTACCCACGTAGATTTGGCCTTCATTTTTGCCTACGTAAATAGATTTCTCACCGTATTGTTGAACTATTCTCTCTTCCATTGAAATAGCAGATTTTTAATCATTTCCTCTTTATTATCTCCTTTATATACATCGTATACTCTAACTCTAATGTTACATAGTTATATGATTACTGATGAGACGGTAATCAAACATTTTTTTTGTTACCTCTGCAAACAAAGTCCATTATTATTTGCCAAAATCTAACTTGGAGCAACTTGAGCCAAGGTGGGCATTTTTGTTCCCTGTGTCATCGCCACCCCTTCTTCTTTATAATTCTATCCACAATATACCCTACAATTAACAAGCACATCAGCAACTCCAGTATTGCCACAAACCTCGTACACCCGTTATTCGGAGCAATGTCGCCAAAACTCACGGTAGTACTTACACAAATACTATAGTACAAGAAATCCAGCCAACTCACAGACTCAAGTCTATTATTATGAAAATCAACCGTCGACTGCCTGATTTTCGACGTTATGTTTCTTCGTTCACCTTCCACTTCCTGAATATCAAAAGTCAGCTGTAAGTAATCTTCATTGCACTTCCTAATCTGATGTGAAAGACTGTCTGGTATAAAGTTTCCTATATACCGGCTAAACATCGCCACAACTTCAGCATTTTTCTTGGCATACTCATATTGCAACTGTGCCAATTCCACATACTTACCTTCTATAATCATCTTGGTAGTGTCTTTACCATCCAAGTATCGCTGCAGGCTGTCTATCTTCTCTTGATAACCTGATAGTAACTCACGCCTGACCTTATTAACAGAATCATTCCTCATTTCCGAAGCCACACGGCTCAATGAATCCCACTGTACAGTACATTTCTCAAGTGCATCCTTTTTCATTTTTAGGGAGTCATTTGCAGATTGCAGTTTCTCCAAGTCGGGCCTTATCATGTTGCTGAAGTCACTGATAGTTATTGGCATGCTGTCCTTGGCATTCCTATGATATGACGCCAGGTCTATATCAGGTTGCAAAAAATCATATCTCTCCACATGCTTGTTCAGTTGGTCTGAAATCAAGAATGCCGTTGAGTTATTGAAGAAAATCGCCCAGTTAACTGTCGCAAACAACACAACAACAATAACATATAATGCAATCATTGCTGTAAGGAATTGTTTCTTCACTATTCCTTTAATGAAATTTTTAACGCAATCTATAATCCTACGCAACATCTTCGTATATCATATTCTATTAATGATGTTATTATTTCCACTGATTCTTCCTCTTATACTGCTCCATCAGCTATTGTAACTTTTTGAACGAATCTAACCTCTCTGCCTTCAACTCCCCTGCATTCATCTTTTTTCTCGTGGCCTTCATCCAATTCAGCAAATCGTGTTCCTCCAATCTGTGTCGTGACGCATTCCTATGGTTGTTTTCAATGAAATCAATTACCTCTTGATATTTCTGCTCCCAGCATTCATCTTGTGTCATAATCAGGCTCCTTGAACTTTGAACTCTCCACAGACTATCAACTATTAACTGACAAAATCATTTCCACCTTCACCTTGTTCTGCCAACAGGCATTTAGATGGTCACATATTTTCTTAGCCTCGCCTTCCGTCAGCATGGAATCACATAGCCTGCACAACACCTTCCCTTCAGGAGACAAGCCATAACACTGAACCTCCACATTCTTCTCATTACCTATAGCAGAAATCTGGAAGTCATAGCCTTTACCCTTTATCAAATTCTCATCATCCAAATCGATACTCATCAATAACGGATGGAACGGATCCGGACTTCTATATATAATGCCCAACGATAATAGTATCGGTATATCATGTGGCATACTGTCATATTGATCTATAATATAATCCGGAGTAAAGTCATCATTAAGGAAGATACGCATAGAACGTCGTATCGCCTCCATCTCACACTTATCCAAGTCTCTCATAAAATAGAGTACCCTATTGTTCACCCCTTGGGGGTGTATTATCCTCTCAGCCATCAAACGGCCCCATATATACTGTAACTCTTCGTCCGAGATATATCTGACCTCGTCGAAGAAACGTGCATACCATTCCTTATTTTCTGCTTCAGAATAGGGAGAAGTTTCTACATCCAACTGAAGTCCATTGGTACAGCCCACAGCTGTTTTGACGACACTGCAAATATTAGCCAGCTCTGCGACCGACTCAGATGGGAACCGTCCGTCGAAGTTCTTCAGGAACTCCTGAGCAAATTCGAGTTGCTTAAGTGGATTCTCCCGGAATACAGTCAACTCCGTTTTTGCAGCCACCTTCTCTTTGTGAGCAATAAAGTAAGGCTCCAAAAATCTTTTTATGCCATAGCAGGCTGCATCGAACAGCTTCTTTCCAATCGTTCCTGCCGCGCCAATGGCCGCGAGCGTCGTTATCAAATCTCCCATAAAATATCTTTATTTTTTTCACTATCGTTTTAGTTTCCAAGACTGACGAAGAACATCTTACATCTCTTGCATTCCTTCTTCCTAACTTCGTTCAGTTTTCTGGGGATTGGCAAAGGAAACACGTCTTCTCTGCTCTCGCTCTTTAGAAAAGGTCATGCGGGACATACGGGCCTTCTTTGCATTCGAAGATGACGATTGACTCTATGACCTTAAGCGGTAACCACCTGTAGAAATTAAAATTCATCCGCTGCTAGGGAGAATACTTGGCCATGAATAATACTTTATTGAAGAGTTCTTTTGTTGATTATCTCCATTGTGCCATTAATACTCGTAAACTTATCGAAATCACGTGACACCATCAAACCAGCCGTCATCTGAAACTGCCAAAATGTCATATTCTGGCGTTTCTGGGTCAAAAAAAACAAGGAACAACCATTCGTTTTTATCGTTGGTACGTTTTTTGCATATATAAAGACAACACTCTACTCGATGAGCCCATGTTGTGTTAGAGGTGGCTATAATTTGGAATGGGCGACCAAATTAGAACTGGTCAAGGTGTTCTAAGATGTTAAACAATCTAATCCATTTTGCTTATGAAGTGTCCAATTGGTACTACAGCAAGAACAGGTCAAAAATGCCCAGAGAGTGGAGTATGGCAGGTTGTCGGAAGACCTTCAACCACAGCGCCAATTGCTATTGGCAACACCATGCCTCCATACGCTGGACAAGCAGTCACATGGAAACTTGTGATGTACGCTTAAATGCCCTGTGTAAGAAAGCCCCTATTCAAATTTCAATTGAGTTGGGGCATTTTTATTTCTTGAGTTTCGTCATCATTATCATATCATAATAGCGGTTATTCTCGAAATATCCATTAGGCGAAACGCCTTCGTTTACGGAGCCTCTTTCAATGCATCCCAACGAATGCCATATATCACGCTCTACGTTGAGCATTCTTTGTTCTCCATTGGCATCAAGAATTACCACCTCTGTAAGCTCGTTAGGGTTAAGGTTAACGTTTTCGTTATTGATAGTATTTTTTATACCACTCAGCGAACTTACGCAGACCTTCGCGTAATGTTATTTTAGGCGTGAAGCCAAAATCTCTTTCCAGAGCCGTACTGTCAGCATAGGTGACGGGGACGTCACCTGGCTGCATTGGCACGAGCTTTTTGTGAGCATCAAAATCGAAGTCTTTGGGCAGAACACCTGCCCTTACCAACTCCTCCTGTAAGATATTCACGAAGTCGAGCAGGTTCTCTGGCTGGCCGCCACCGATGTTGTAAACTGCATACGGAGGTATGGGCAGGCCATCTTCTCCTACCTTCTTCTCTGGTGCACCTTGCATCACACGCACTATTCCCTCTACGATATCATCAACGTATGTGAAATCCCTACGGCAGTTGCCATAATTGTATATCTGAATGGTCTCACCCTTCAGCAACTTGTTCGTAAAGCCGAAGTACGCCATATCTGGACGGCCTGCAGGGCCATAAACGGTGAAGAACCGCAATCCTGTAGAAGGTAACACGGTCTGTTTCGTTACCGCACTATCGCTTCTTTTATGCAATCCACAATATATCTCACATCCTCATCCGTGACATACGGCCCTGCGGGGAGGCAGAAGCCGACCTTGAAGATTTCCTCCTCTACACCTTTGGTATAGACAGGAGAACCGGCATAGACAGGCTGTTTGTGCATAGGTTTCCATGTGGGGCGTGCCTCAATCTTCTTACCCAACATGAAGACACGCAGAGCCTCCACATTCTCATTCGGCTGACATTCCGTAATAGCAGAATCCACCTGATGTATAACACCAGCGGCGCCGCCCACGGCAGTCTTGATCACCTCCTTGTAGGCGTTCTCCTGTCCCTGAATCTTCACCTCAGGGTCAAGTGTGGCAGCACACAGCCAGAAGTTGGAATCATAGCGAGAGTCTGCAGGCTGTTTGTGGATATGCACCCCCTTCACGTCCTTCAGCAATTCCTCATACAGCTCCTGTACGTGCTTATGGTGAGCGATATGCACGTCCAACACCTTCATCTGACCACGACCAATGCCAGCACATACATTACTCATACGGTAGTTGTAACCAATGGCTGTATGCTGGTAGTAAGGATAAGCATCACGTGCTTGTGTGGCATACCACATTATCTCGTTAGCCTCCTCTACCGTACGGCAAATAAGCGCACCACCACCGCTGGTGGTAATCATCTTGTTGCCATTGAAGGAGAGTACGCCATACTTGCCAAACGTACCCAGCACCTGACCGTTGAACCGCGAACCCATTCCTTCCGCAGCGTCCTCAATCACCGGGATGCCATATTTGTCTGCAATGGCCATTATCTTGTCTATCTGATAAGGCATACCATAAAGTGCCACCGGCACAATGGCTTTCGGATACTTGCCAGTCTTCGCCTTGCGGTCGATGATGGCCTTCTCCAAGAGTTCAGGATCCATGTTCCAAGTATCCTTTTCCGAGCCCACGAACACCGGTGTTGCCCCAAGGTAAGTGATAGGGTGAGACGAAGCGCAGAACGTATAGCTCTGCACCAGCACCTCGTCGCCTGCCTTAACGCCACAGGCAATGAGTGCCAGATGCACCGCAGCCGTTCCTGCACTCAGACAGACAACACGTCTGTCCAAATTATGGTTAGCGTTATCGTTAAGGTTGTTAACGAAATCCGCAAGGTCTTGTTCAAATGCATTCACATTTGGTCCCATAGGAACCACCCAATTGGTATCAAATGCCTCCTTCACGTACTTCTGTTCCCAGCCATCTTCGCTCATGTGAGCGAGACAGAGGTAAATAATCTTTCTTTCTGCCATAATTTCTTATAATTGAATTATTTTCGTTATCTATTGAAACTATTTACTTGCGAAAGACCCTATTATAGCACCTTCCTCTAGCAAACCTTAATTGTTATTATCAGAGCTATGATTGCGCATAGTAAGATTGTCGAAAGTGACTCCATCGTGGTCAAACGACGCCACATCGCGGAGCGTGATACGGGTTATCGTAGGACATTATAATTGTTTTTCTGAAAACGATTATCTGTCTTCTTCAATTCGCTCCAGTCGAAGTCATAGAGCTCGTCTTCCGTCCAGTCGTCTGGATAGACGATTTGGAGGTAGTTGCCGATACCGGTTTGCACCAAAATCCATACCTCTTAACAATCTCCTTAATCATATCACCCAATCCCTTTGAAAGCATATTTCAGACCATTAAACACTATCCCTCCGAAGAACCTCATTGAATCTAACGGGAACAATCTAGAATGTCGCCATATATCGTTACATCTATGGCCTAACGAATAGATTTTCCTTACAATAAAGTAATTGTTTCTCTCACATCTACCTCGGTTAGCACCGAAATTGCCCGTTTCCAACACAAAATCCAAAATCTTCTCCGCTTTCCTATGCAAGTTATGGTTATCGTTATGGTTGAAAAACGGCATCGCATCCTTTGGCATCCCAATATACTCTACAGCAAAAGCCGCAAAAACTTTCCATTCTGACATCAGCCCCATCTTTCGAATCCGTGATTCCAGAAGTCCATGGTTCAATGAATCCTTGTATGTCCATAGTAGTCTACACCAGTCGCATATCTGTCTCAAACCAAGTCCTCCCTTATAAAAATGTTTTATGAAATGACAGAAAACAAATACCACATCATTATCAGCGGAAGGCAGATACACTTCCGTTTTTCCGTTCTTCCATGTCCTGACTTCTTCATTTTCAAACATCTTTTCCTGTATTTCATACTGTTCTTTGTCTATCTTTGATGAAAGTCCCGTGTTTAATGTCCCATGCAACTCAACCATCCAAGATTCTATTTCCAAGGGGAAATGTCTTACAGATGCATTCTCCGTCTTCGCAACGCCACATTTTGGTACCAATACTTTCTTTGCTTTCTCATAATTGAACTCATCCAACAGTAAATCCACATCCCCGCAAGAGCGCCATAGTGGCCTTTCGTAACATTGCGCTATACCCTGCCCTTTCACCAGAACAGCATTCGCTTTTTCATTCTGCAGCAGTTCTATCAACTTTGCAACAAAAAAATTCATAGCTGTGTTCTTCTGCTCGATCATCTGCACTTCGCCAATCATCCGAAGAATCAACTCCTGAGGTGGCTTAGAATCAGAATGTTCTAAACCTGCCAATAGTAGGCCTAAGACAGATTGTTCGGATGCAAGCTGATACACCTTTTCCCAGTTCGCCTTATAGTCAAGATTAAGGTTAGGGGCAATGCTTGAATCTTCCCAAAGGCCACTTCTAACCAGTGCAAAAAAAAGATCTATATTATTGTTAATTCTCACTTTCTGATTCTTTTTGCCACCGAACCACCTATACAAAAACTTCCTGAATATCTACTCCATACATCTGCCTAAGACCTTTTGTTCTATTTCCTCAAGCATCTTCTGACCTTGGTTATAACAATATGTATATTCTTTTTCAAAAGCAGCAACATTCTGGTTGTGTTCTTCAACTGTTATTGGTGAATTGAAGCTGTTATCATCAATATCTTCTATGGCACAAATAACAAATCCCATCTCTCTCAAATAGTCGAACATCACGCTATCACGATACAAAAAAACTTTAACATCATTACTCAGGGCATTATAGATATTGCCCATGGCATGTTGACGCATTGACCCAAATATTGCATAAGAACTCTCATTCATCATTTGGAAATACTCATCGCGAGGCATGAAAGTATCCAGAAATTGAATATGATGAGAAGCTTCTTTCAAAATCAATTTTATCTTTGCTCCATACTTCAGATTACCATAACTTAACGGCATAATGACAGATCTTTCAGTTGGAATCATTCTCTTAATTTCGTTCCAAACATCTAAATGATTTATTAGTGGGGATGCCGAATTGCCGAGGATAATTGTCCCGTCAGCTTTATGTTGAATAAACTCTTTCCCTTTTATACTTCGACTATAATTACACAGAAAAATCTCCTTTGCCCTGAATCCATCAACTCCTTGCATCAAACGGAAATCTAAAGGGCGGGCTGGTTGGAAATAATCAATTCTTTTCAATACCTCCTTGTGCTGTCGCCATTGGGGATAAATATAAATTCTTTTAAATAATTCTTGTAAACGTTGACTTATTATCTTTCGTTTTTTTAAAATACATCTCGTTTGTTCCTTGTATAAATCTAACTCTATAAAAGCCGGCAGACCAAACAACCCATGCTCATACTTATCACCATAAATATCGAATCCATAAGAATACCAAATCACTATTTTATCGGAAGGAATCAGATTGATATATTTATAATAGATGACAGGAAGAGAATGGAAAAAGATCACATCGTAATCACCTTTCTTTATCTTATTAACGAAGTCACTTCTCCTCACATATACTTCGACACCTTCATTCTCGAATTGTTCTATATCTTTTGCATCTGGACCGAAAGTGATGGATTCCGATTTTACATATTTGTTTTGGGCTACTATTTTTGCCAAACCAGAAAACTTTATATCCCTCACAATCTGTATTATGTGTATTGTTTTACTCATTCTTTCTATCATTTATCATTCTGCATTGTTCTTTTCCCCGTATGTACCGGCTTTGCTGGTATTCCAGCTACTATTTCACCTTTTCCTACTGAATGGTTCACCAAACTGGCGGCCCCCACAATCGCTTTCTCACCGATAACTATGTCTTTAGGTGCGATGATTGATGTCCTCATGCCTATATAAGCACCATCTTCTATTACAATCGTGTTATGATCCTGTTTACGGCCATGACATGCAAAATACACGCCGTATGAGATGATTACATTATTACCAATCGTAATCTTGTCGTAACACAAATCGTCCAAATAGCAATGCATACCAATAAAAGTATCCTTTCCTATTTTGTATCCACACAGACGGTAGCAGGATACTCGTAGTCTTGTAAATGGTATCGTTGGAACGACCACCGCAGAAAACCATTTTCGGGTCATTTTTTTTACACCAGCCCATAACGAAATTTGATAACGAGGTGGTATATCATCATCACTAACACCAGGATGGCGATGCTTATAGTAAAGTTTAATCAATCCCATAATAAACTATCATTTAATTATTGTTTTAAATTCTTTACATTCTTCATTTTCACCCTACCGCCTTTCAGCGACATTTTCGAATTCAACGTTGCTTCGTCCGCAATTACTTTGGTTATAAAATTCTGCTCTGGTTGTTTTACTATCACATCCTTCATCTGGCAGTCCACTGCGGTTTTTGTCTGGACATTTACATTGCTCAGTGTCACGCTCTTTACCGCTGTGTTTATATCAGAATTAATAGTCAGTCCGCTGATATCAATCTTTGACAGCCCGCCTATGTCATTGAGTTCTTTCCCACCTGTTCCACATCTATACAACATGAACTCTTTCGCCCCTTCTGTCATATTCACTGTCATATTCTTGATTGTCACGTTGGGCAGGCATTTCTCCGCCAACTCATGACGAGTGTTTGCGGGCTCACTCAGGTGCGATAGCTTAAAGAGGTAATATTTCTCAGCGGTGGCATTAAATATGCAGTCCTTAAAAACCACTTCATGCGCGACGAAAGAATTATACGAACCTCCATTTAAAACTGGCACAAAGTCTGTGAAAGTGCAACTCTCATATATTATTCTTCCATATACAGACGAATATTGGTTATAGAGGTCAGAAAACGTATCATTCTTAAACGATACATCTTTACCATAGCAATGTATGTCAAACCGATTTAGCTGCGAATCTTCTATTGTTGCTGTATTAATGTTGTTATTACCAAATACTCCCCAGTTGGCCTTGCCATGCATCCTAATGGCCTTGAAATTCCAGATATTATTCATATTCACCCCATATCCTGAATGGTTATGTTGAGAATACGTCCCCTCAATTCGAACATCCTCCAAAGTAACATTCGTACAATTATTGATACGAATCCCCCTATCATTAGCAAGATTACTCTCTGGCGTATATACGGCTAAATTTGATATCTGAACTTTATTAAAACCAGATATAGTAGCAATATGGGTTATTTTATTACTTTCTGAATCTCTTTTTATAGTAATATTCTTGATAACAAGCGGCTCATCCTTGACCCTTATGTACTTACATTTAGGAGAAGAATATTCATTGTAATATGGCATGATAACAGAATTCTTTGCCATTCCTTTTTCTATCAACAGAATGTCCCTTCGCTGGTGTCCATAGTCGTATCCTTTTCTTTTTAGCACCCAAGGGGTTCCATCCTCTATTATTAGGAGATACCGTCCTTGTTTAAGCACGTCATGACTACGAAAATTACGTGTATCTATCATCTGGGGGGTGACAGAAATAGAATTTTCCTTTTCATGGATACCAAATAGCCAGCAGTCTTTAGCTGTATTCTTCACGATGAAAACACAACCCCTGAAATCGTTGTATTGAGTAAGAGGAATTAAAGTAGGGTTGGTTGGTATCTCTATTCTGATAGTATCTATTCCTGTATAATCCACATTCAAACCTTTCGCAACCGCTGCCTTATGAGTTTTTAAAAGTACAACATATCGTTCCTCTCCTGTTTTCGCATTTGCAAGACCATAGTCAAACGGCGACACATCCGTTTTACCTCCGTTCAAATGTCCTGTCGCAGCACAGGAAGTTAGAATCGATAAGATAAACGTTAACGTAAAGTTTAGTGTTATCGTTGACAAAATATGCTTCATATCTGTAATTCAGCAGGTTCAGCGAACACTATCTTTCCACATGTCTTTTGAATAATCAGCCATGCGGTTCTCAATACCAATTGTATATCATACCAAAAAGATCTATGATTCACATAGTACATCTCCAGTTTAAGTTTCTTCGGCATGAATATCTTTTCGTATGATTCTTCATCCTCAAACAACTCGCCGTGAGTATAGTCATAAAGGCTGGCGGTGCTGGTCAAACCAGGCTTAACATCCATGATGTGTTTAAACTCGCCAACATATACCTTTTCTGCATTTTCCTGGTCTTCCGGACGGGGACCAACAACGCTCATCTCGCCTTTCAAAATGTTGACCACCTGCGGCATCTCGTCAATTTTGGTCTTGCGAATGAACTTGCCAAAGGGGAAAATGCGGTCATCATTCTCCAAGGTGGTCAACCTTACCTTGCCACTATCCACACGCATGGAGCGAAACTTATAGCAGGTAAACAGTTTGCCATCCATCCCTACTCGCATGGCCTTATAAATTGCAGGGCCTGGGCTGACTATCTTTATGATGATGATAGTTAGCAAATAAATTGGGCTGAACACTATCAGAAACAGTACTGCAAATAGCAGGTCGAAGCAACGCTTGATGAAATTATACATATCAATCAATTTTACGCATCAAAACAAACTCCTCAGCTGCCAACAAGCCTACTCTTAAACCAGTAGCTTTGTCCGTCTCACGCAGATATTGAACCGAGCGTGGATGTGGGTATTCACGCAACTCTGTTGCATAGCAAGCGAAGGCCTTGTACTTATGTTCGGCATACTTCTCTATGTCCACAAAATAGTTGGGCATAAATATGGTATCGGTCTTGTTGGGTGTCCATTCGGTTGATGACGGAACTCGGTAGCAATACAGTTCACGAACCACCTGACCCATCACAGGCCGCACAGCAACCAACGTGCTTTTATACACTTCCTGATGATCTCTATTTACATCGCCCCAAAAGTGAGTAAACACAGTATCGGGTTGCAACTCGTCAATCACTTTTTCTATTACCTGATTTATGGAGATATGTGGAGTTTTGTCCAACTTCATGTCGGGCAACTCGCCGTAATGAATGGACTTGAAGCCGAGCAAATCTGCGCAACTTTTTGTTTCCAACTTCTTTGCCTCAATAATCTCATGCAGATGGTCAGAGTCCCTGTATTGTGAGGAACTGCCATCTGTAACTATCAGCAAATGGCAATCCACACCAGCGGCTGACAGTTTTGCTATGGTACCGCCAGCCCCTAAAACTTCATCGTCAGGATGAGCGGCAATTACTAATACATTTTTCATATACAGAAAATTAAGTCATATTAGAAATAATCTTCCTATACCTATCAGTAGTATAAATCACCTTACCCTCGTCATCAACCACACGAATGCCGCCGTTCTTGATGGCGGTGTGCCACATGGTGGCTTTCGGGAACTTGCGGTGCTGATCCATCAGGTATGGCACAGGAAGGAAGCCCTCAACAAACACTTTGTAGAAGCCTTCGGGGGTGTAAAGATTCGGAACAGCTTTTTCCATCATCAGGATGGAATCTTTGGCCTCGGTATAAAGTGCCTCTTCACGTTCCTTTACCTCGCTGTCGTACTTCATGTTCGGAATCTTGCCCAAGGCGCGAGCCATACGATATTCGTGCAATGCTCTCAAGGTAATCTTAATACTATCCTTGATGATTGGTGGGGTAGCCAGTCGGACAGCCTCGCTGTAGTTTACCACGTGGATAATCTCGGGACTGTTGTCGTTTTCAGGTTCCAAATCGTCCATCAGGCAGGTGACGGCTGCCAGCTGCACCTTGGCCTCTTCCAAATCAGGGGCAAAGTAGTCGAGACCGGCTCGCGATTGCAGACTCACATGGAAGGTGTCGTCCTCTAACTCACGCACTAATTTCAGCATAGTTCTGCCCTTGGCCAAATCCTGCACACCAGTGGTGTATTTCGGAGTGTTGAGCATGTTCTGCAAAATCAAGTGCTTCACGCCCATTTTCTTGCAGGCTTTGGCAGCCAAATAGCCCGAAATAATATAGGTGATATCGTCTGCGCCACGGAAAGCAAAGTGATGCGGCACATTGGGTTCAACCGGCTTGCCAGTGGTGACAATCCACCGCACAGCCTCGAAATGCTCCTTCAGGTTGTCAAGCAACGTGTTATGACCACGACCATCCAACTCGTCAAACCACCAGAACGATAAGGCGTGCCACGAAATGTTCAACGACCTTTCGTGTATCTTGGCCAAGCCCGGCACATCCTTGGTGCCGGAATAGGTACGCACCAGCATGGGACGAGCCTCTTCCTTGATGGTGCGATATTCGGCTTCCGAGTTCACCGGCACACCACCACCATTGGGCTTGCCTTCCCAATCTTCCCCGAAGTTCGACTGTGTGAGCTGAGAGCTTCCGATGGAAAGTACGTCGAGCAACTGGCTTTGCGCCAAATCACGACACCATGAACTATATTCCTTCAAGGCCTCCAAACGGTTGGGATTGTAAGGCCCAGAGTGGGTACGGATAATCGGCAAAGCGTGTTTGCTGCGGGCATATTTCAAACGCTCGATATAGGTATCATCATCTGTGCCACAATTGGCATAGCCGAAGTGGTCTTGCGGCGGTTCTATCTTAAACTTTTCCGACTCTATAAGCTTCTTAGCAAAGTTCCACCGCATATCATCGTATGGGTTCTTCTGGTTCAACGCCTGTGGCATCAGATACTCCGGCACCTTCAGCATGGTGAGCGACTCAATAGGGCTTTCGTTGCCAGGGAACACCAACACCTCGCCATTAGTCTTGCCCCGTACAATATCACAAGTGTCAGGCAATCCGGCAAAGAATAACTGTGTGAGTTGACCACCCTGCTCCTCAAACATATTGTCACCCTTCAGGTGCATGTAGAGGCTCATGAAATAGTCGCTGCCTTCCTTGGGATCGAGGCGGTAGCTGAAACCGAGTCGAGTGATTTTATTGTCAACAATCCACTTCTTCACCAAGCTGTAGTTGTTGATTTTATGAATCTGCTCCACGGCCTCGTTGATGTCGTCTTTTGAGACGTACACCTTATAGCCGCAGTCGCGAAGCAGGTTGGCCATGGTATAAACCCCCATGGTGTGTACATCCACCAAGGGCTTTATAAAACCAAAAACATCTTTTAAATTAGGCTTCATGGGTAATATAATCCAAAATTTCCTGTTTGCTCTTGCCTGCCAAACCCAAGTTTTTCAGGTTACGACCATTAGTATGCAGGTCTTGACCTAGCAAGGCTTCGCAAATATGTATCATCGATTCCAAAAGCGGGATTTCCACACCAGCGGCACGACCCAGCTCCATGATGGGCAATACGCCTGTAGGGATGTCCTCGGTCAACTGGCGGGTGAAGATTGATGAAGGTGACTTGATGTCGTGATAAGCTGGATTGTTTTTCATCCGCTCACACAAGGTGTCACCCACAGTGTCCTTGTAGGCAAACTTAATCCATTCCTTCACGCCCAACAGATTGATGCCGTAAGCCTTGCCCACTGCCAAACGTTCTGCATCAAACCGCTCAATAAAGGCAGCCACCTGTTCGGTCATGTCTCGATAAAACCAGAACACCTCGTTGCGTTCGATTGTGGCGGCATTGAAAAGCAGCACACTCGGGTGGAACATGGCTCCGATATTCTCCAAACTGGTACGGAGAATGTTGGTGGTCTTCATAAAGCTTGGGTAAAGCGGATTGATTTTGTTCAGCACATAGTCGGTGTCCTTTGAGGGCAGTGCCGACAACAGCACCTCGTCCTTTACACCGATGATGTTCACCGTTCCGTTTTTTACAATACGGCAAGCATACACCAGCGTTTGGGCTTCGGCCAGATAGAAACGCACCTTGCAGCCAGCCTCCACCAAAGCCTGCTTAAACACCAATGCGCCACAGGTACGGCCTGGGTTAAGGATAATCACCTGCCCATCCACCATGTAAGGAGCAATGCTTTGCGCCACTGCTTTATGGGCATTGGCAATAGTTGTAACCATAATGATTTCAGCACCAACAACAGCTTCTGCGATATTGGTGGTGAAACAAGTCAGTTTTCCAAAACCACTGAGACGACCTTCAAGTTTAATACCGCCCAATTGTTTCAGTTCGTTAATTTTTTCTTCAACAATGTCATACAAAGCCACCTCGTAGCCTTGCGTGGCTAAATAACCGGCAATGGCCTGCCCACCATTGCCAGCACCTATAACTGCTATTTTCATATCTATACCGGGGAATTCCCCTTAATTTTACCAATAATTAAATACAAAACTTCAAACAAGAACGGTTTCATGTCTTTACGATCCCACACACCTTCGAAATGATGTTCCCCCAACGATTTTTTCCATTGACGTGCCGTCAGTCTGTGTTTTTTGAATTTTTCATCCTTGTTAAGAATCACAGTACATCCAAAATCTTGAGCAAAGTTATACCAAATATAGCCATCCTTGTCAGTTTTGAATTGAGGACCCGTATATGGAATCCCATTGTAATCGTTGATTGCAATCTCCATCAAGTTGATTCCTGCATACAAAGTGGAGTAGTTCCAAGCACCAAACCTTGCGTTAATTTCCATAAGTTTGAATTGCCCGTCCCTTTCGTCATATTTGAATTCAGTATTGGCGACCCCATGGAAGCCAATCGTTTTTAGGAAGTGTTCTCCTGTTTGTTTTAGTTTGTCATCGTATTGTATTACGCCAGAGGTAATACGACCCGCTTCTGGTGGAAATTGACGCAATTTGTGGCCAATAGCGCCTGCAATTAACGCTCCTTCCTTATCTGAATAGCTAGTTAACGTATAAAGATGGGTTGCATCGCCTGGAATAAAATCTTGCATTACAACAGCCATATCAATTCCGGCATTAATCAGTTGCTTAGCCCAAGCCATAGCTTCGTCCTTACTGTTGAAAGTCTGAGTTCTATGGTACGTTTTGATATGGGCTTCTGAGATTTCATTTTGTTTAACAGTTAATTGTGGCTTCACGATGCAAGGAAAGGTCATATTCTCCAAATTCACTTCCAAATCTTTTAGCGATTCAATCTCAATGGTCTTTGGGTGAGGAATACCGTGTTTTTCCGCCAAACGGTACAGAAGCCGTTTGTCATATAACTGCACCAATTCAGTCCAAGGAGATTGCACAATATGAGCCACCTCCAAGAACTCTTGTTCGTTCTCACCCACCAACATCATCCATTCATCGTCTGCAAAAAATAGATATGGCTTTGAGGGCAATTGTTTGATAAAATCCAAAGTGAATTTCTTGCAAGCATCCGACTCCTTAAATGGATCTGGTGCATCCACTTTTTTACAATACTTACTCTTTGCTGAAAACCGCTGGATGCTTTTTCCAACAAAATTGTAGCACTGATAGCCTGCCTGATGGGCACAACGAATTTGACCCAAGGCACAGGTACCCGTACCCATCACCAAAATAATAATACTTTTATTCATGTTTGAAATTTTTCAAGTATTTGTTGCTATAGTATTTGTTTCTAATTTTCTTTATCACAAAGCATGGTAACGACAAGAAATACATGTAGAATACCGCCTTAATCTTCGAAAAACCGAAAACATCTTGATATATTTTGGTGTGATAACCAATATACTTCGATTTAATTGACGATAAAGAACCTGGGGTTTCCCTGTATATGCTCAATGGTTCTTCCAGACAATGAGCCTTTTTTGTTTCTTTCAAAATGTCCAGCCATAACACCCAGTCTTGACTATGGCGAATTGGTCTCATATAGATTTTCCCCACCCCTTCTGTGTCATACAATACCGATGATGTCCCAATATAATTCACAATCAAGGTACTGTTATACGAGACCTCTTTTTTTCTTTTACTAAATCCAATCAAGTTACCAGTCGCATCAACAACTACTGTTTGACACATAACAAACTTGTAATTATTGTCTTGCATGAATTTAAGCTGATGTTCAAGCTTTTCTGGTTTCCACATATCGTCGCTGTCAAGGAAAGCAATATACCTTCCCCGTGCTGCTTTGATGGAATTATTCCTTGCCGGTCCGGCACCAGAATTCTTTTCCATGCACAACAATTTTACCCTGGAATCTTTTTGACAATATGCTTCGACAATTTCACGACTGTTATCAGTGGAACAGTCGTCTGTTATCAATAGTTCCCAGTTGGGGTATGTCTGTGCCACAACAGATTCAATTGATGCACCAATATACTTTGATGCATTATAGCAAGGCATTATTATTGACACTAAATCATTCATAATTCATCTATTGATTATTTTATACTTCTTAATATCTCAGAATATATCACCTTATATCGTTCAGATATCTTACCCCATCTGAACATTTCAAAATCAAGACCTTTATTGCTATAGTCATCTGGATTCTGTAGTATTTTCATCAATCCGGTTTTAATGCTATCTATGTAAAAAGCATTAACGGATTCCCCAATATTTGAACTAAAAAGTCCATCAATTCCCTGATACTTTGAATAAATAACAGGCAACCCTTGACTTAGAGCCTCTATATATACGAGTCCAAATGTTTCATGGATAGACGGCATCGCAAATATACCACACTCACGGTAAAGAGCTTTAAGTTTATCCTTATCAAAAATCTTCCCGTGATAGGTTAGGCAATTGGGATTCTGCTCAACCAATTTCAGGACATCCTTCTCACGCCAGCCATCACCGCCTACCAAATGCAGATGTACATCTGGTATTTGCTTTTGGAGTTTTAATACTGCCTTGATTAATCTTACAACATTCTTGTTCACATCAAACTTTCCTACATATATGATGTTGTGAGATAGGTTTCTTTCCCCTCTCCATACATTATCCAACCAGAAATCATCTATTCCATTAGGTTGTACCATAAACTTCCCTTCTATTTCAGGCAGCAACTGCTTTATAAGAAAATGTCTGCAAAACTTTTCTTTCGGCGCTTCAGATATAAAAACTATTTTTCTCGCATTCTTTAGCACTCTAATCGCCATAGGCCATGTATGAGGTGCAATGGCGAGAAATTCATTAATGTCCGTATTCCTAACTGTCACAACATATGGAACACCGTTATCCCGATACAGTTTGTAAGCAAGTGCACCATCGGTAAACAAATTCACAGCTTGGGCTAGGTCGTATTCTCCTGGTTTTATGGATTCCCGCAAGCATCGATATAGCAAACGTATCTTTATATGATAGAATATCCGATGTTTAGCGGACAGTACACTCTTATATATAAAGTTAGCGCGAGGGCTCTCAAAACTATTTAATCCTTCCTTAACCCCAACTCTACAACTTACATAAATGGTCTGCTCAACTCCTAATTCGTCTAGTTCCTTATACAAATTGGAATGAACCTTACTACCACAATAGTAGCTACACAAATTTAAAATCTTCATCTTTATTATTTATATATTTCGCAGTTAACGGCAGTAGCATGAACATGACGAAACCAACACTTGGCAAAAGTGCACGTTTTGTAAAGCCACATGCTACATAAATTGCTATAATGACAAGCAACTGGAGTCTATACTTCCTGTCAAATAATGAAAGTATAACATTAAACGCTTTTTTTAGCATGAAAAGCAGAAACAAGGTACCAAAAATTCCATACTTTGCTAAATGATCAAGGAAATCTGAATGTTGCCCAATTCCACTATTATATTTCCCCCAGTGGTCACCAATTCCAAAAAAGAATGCAGACGGTGTTGATAGCCATGTGTTCAGACTTTCCATCCATAAATCCTGTCGTGCACTATATGAGGAGTCACTTGCGTAAACATCATCGGGGTTAATAAGCAAGACTAATCTCTTCGTAAGTCGTTCTGATGGTGAGTACGAAACAATAAATCTCACTATCTGGTCGGAAAAAACCGTTATCAGGCTTGCAATAATGGATATAAAAATCAGAAAAGAGATTACAGAGATGGCGTTTATTTTTTTATTAGTTTTAAAATAGACCATTAGTACTACAGAAATAATCCAATAGACCACAACAGATGCTTTAAAACAGAATCCCACAATGTAAACGGAAGTAATAATTGAGAATAACAGCATAATTCTCTTAACTTTGCGATCCGTACTATTGAGGAATACAAAGAAAAGTACATCAAATAGCAACAAAGAAAAAGTAAAAAACTCCGACGAACCCACATTGAGTGCATTAAACGCCTCCTCTCCAAGATATTGGCTTGCCTCTCTAATTTCAGGGTGTATTGATAATATAAATATGTTATAAGCCTCGTTGACTATTAGCACAGACACCGAAATCCACCATAACACATTATTTCTTTGCGACATGTATTTGGTAGAAATTAGAAGTAATAGTACCTGTATATTCACGTAAAAGTATACCACATACCTACCCCAGACAGCATCCGAAACCCCAATGATTCTGTAAAAGACAAGCAAAAATGAGTACATAACAACAAGAAGTACCAGTGTACCACTCTTTGCCATGGTCGGTATATTAAACATCACCAACATTAGCGATAGCGCTAATAGAGCAGCTATCGGCACTGGTTGGTTTAGTGACGGCGTGCTACACACAAGTGCCGTCAGCAAAAATACTATATCGAAAAAAAGACTCTTTGATTTCATTACTACTCTGTTGATAAAGTCACGTCAGTTTAACAGCATCCTGCATTCAATGTCCATTATATCTCTCTATACATGTTGGTGACACCTGTTGTGTTTCCAACTTTATACTTTCTCATTACGTTTGGATTTTATATATTTTAATGCCGTTTGTTTAATGTAATCATACGAGTCGAGTTTGCAGACTTTCGATATCGCAACATACAGCAGCAACCATAATACTGTCTGGATAATTAAAAGCAATATATCGTTCACGTGAATAATATATGATACTCCCCATACCATACCGCCAACGACGGCTGCAGCCATAAAATTAATACCCAAATCCTTAAATTGTTCCAAATAAGAATAGTTTAAGATATCCTTATTGGGGTAGATGTTGATAATTGTAGATATCACGCAAAAGCCAACATAACTCCAAGCGATGGCCTCCACGCCAAAAGGCATTGCGGCAAATAGCAGAACAAGTCCTATCCCTTTCTTCAACAAATCGAGCTTAAGCAGCAGGGCACTCCTTCCACTGGCTCTAATGACACAAACATTGATAATCTGAAGGGGGCGTAGCGAATAAGCAAGACATGCAATCTGAAGAAATATTACACACGGCAGCCATTTAGATGTCAGAAGTACAGATACCAATGGTTTTGCAATTGCCAGCAAATAAAAAATAATGCCACAAATAATATAGGTTGAAATCTTAACAACGCGACGTGTTATAGATTTCATCATCATCTGATTGTCATTACAATTGGATAAAGCGGGGAATAAGACACCATTTATTGTAGGCTCTATGAGTTTCATGCCAAATCCCGGAAATGATGATCCTCTATTATAATAGGCCAGGTCGGCACGAGAATACTGTTTAGCAATAATAAGACTCCTTACTTGTCCAAAAATAGTATCCACTAGTCCCGTCACAAGAATCTTCCATCCATAGTCATATATTGCCTTAAGACGCTGGAATGAAAACATCCATTTTGGTCTCCATTCAGAAATAATCCATAAAGTAATGGTATTAAACAAAGCATTGCTCAAATATTGTACAGCAAGAGCCCATATGCCAAAACCTGCGTATGCCATAGCAATACCCACAATACCCGAAAGGACTGTTCCTATAAGTGTTGCATAAAAGAATAGTTTGAACTGCATCTTTTTTGCTATGTAGGCATGTTGTACGGAATTCACGGCCGCAATCGGCATTCTCAGTGCCATGAACTTCACCAAGACATCTAATTCTTCGTTACCGTAGAAAAAGTGACTTATATAAGGGGAACAGGCATATACTATTGCATACATTACAATAGATAGCATGATGCCGAAAAAGAAACAGGTGGAAAAGTCTAGGTTGTCTGATTTTTTGTTAACCACCAATGAGTTTCCAAAACCATAGGTCACGAAAACGTCAAGTATGGTCATAAGCACATTCAATAATGCAATCGTACCAAACTCCTCGGGCATCAAGAGCCGTGCAAGGATTATCTGCACAATGAAACTGATTCCCTGTGCCGCGCCACGCTCTGCAAATTTATAAATAAAACCTGATAATGTTTTTTTCTTCAGATTATTCATAATGAATATTAAATGCTCACAAATGATGTGATGTCACTACAATCGGCACGATTGGAACATGCAATACCAAAACTATCCTTATAATAACCAAACTTCAATTCTAAGACAATCATCTCGTCGTCTGGTATGTCGCAAACAGATTTCATCTTTTTATTATAAGAATCATCGCCATATAATTGCTTTCTGTAAATGCAATTGCCTATTCCATAAAGATGAAGGGTTAAGGACAAGTATGCCGCAAAAATTGAAGGACTTACAAACCAATCATAAAATTCAGAACAGCTATATGCTCTCACATTCACTGTTATTATAATTGTCTGTTGGTCATCAGATTGATAAACATAGCATTTCGTCGGCTGCCTATTACAAGCACTGGGGCATCGCATGGCCAGAGATATTGCTGCTTCAATGTCTTCCTTCTTTACCTTCTCTTCTGAATAATCCCTAACACTGTGTCGCGAATTGAAAAAATGTTCTATCAGTTTCTTGTCCTCTTCGCTTGTGGCAACATCTGTCTTGTTAATAATTCTTGCCCCCCCACATTTGCTGTCAAATGATAAATCATAGGGGAAGTGAGAAGCCATCTTCCTCTCACGCTCATCGGAGCTGTAGCTCTTTTGCTCCAAGTAGGACGATAGGACACTTCCTCCAGTTATAGTACTGAAATCCCTATTATTTGACTTGATCAACTCGTTCAATCGACGCGCTTTATCCCAACCCCACATTGGCTTGGGCTTACTGTTCAAAAGCCCTTTCTCAAGACGGTGTGCCGTCTGTAATATCTCGTATTCTGGCTTCTGTCCTTTTGTGACAAGAATAAACCAATGCTTACACACGCCATATATAGCGGTGCATAGCACACTCATATTCATATAGCAGCGAAATAATACTTTTTTCATAGAAACTTACTTTTTCATTCCACGGTTTTTCGGTGATTTACCCGAAAACATTTTCCCATTCACATCGGGTTCGGGGCATCCGGTATAGTCAAACAAGTATTCCGGAAGCTCTTTCTCAATATACTCAATATCCTTGGCATACTGGGGAAAACGTTTCCATACTTGCGTGTTAGGCATAGAAATAGCGGGATCGAAGACACTTTTTGGATTTGGGTTTTTCGGCAGATGCAGGAAGTCGCGTATCTGCTTTGTCGTCTCATCATAATGATAAACCATATCCTCAAATTTGATAGAGAGAACACGTTCGTTTTTCTCTTTGTATGGTTGATTGTCACGAAGTGCACGATAATACTTCACAAAATCCTCCACGGGCTGAATTGGCATAAAATGAGGTAACTTGCCTACTAATTTCGTGTTGGCAAAAACATAATTGTCACGAGGATCCCGATCTACGACAATGGCATAAGGATTCTCAAAGAATTTAAAACAACTTTGGGGGTTATTGCCAGCAAAAGGCTGGTCTAATACGATAGGACGATTAAAGTCAGCCCCCATAATGGAAAGCAACTCTTTTACATGTGTCCTCGCCGCCTCGTCAAAATTCTCTGGCCTTACAGAAAAACGCACCTCTTTCATCGGGTAACATTTTATCTGTCTTCCTAATTTTTTTTCAATGGGCAATATTATACGCTTTTGCAAAAAAAGTCGTTTGAAATACTTTTCATAGAACCCGGTTGACTCACTGATATACCAATCCCATTTCAACTGGGTTATCGCGTTGATAAACTTATATGCCGAGTCTTTAAAATTCTCGCCATTTCCCTTTCCGTATTTACGCTCATAAGTTCGAATACTCATCTTTACTTTTTTTTCAAACCTATGCATTGCATAAATCGAATCTCCTGTACGGATATGTGGATGATTTAGATGGTAGTCCAGGTCTATCAGCCCATCCACACCCGACACCCAAGTAAATTCTTGACTGTCCAACACCTGAACGTCTCCATATTCCAACAGGTAATCAGATACTGCGCTCGATCCAGTCGAGCCGAAACCACATGCTCCTATAATCATAATATTGTCCTTAATATTGATTATTATTTATCCTTTAAACTTTCTTTTGTCATAACCTTATTCAAAGCGAAGTGATGAATTGATACCACCTCCCGAAAGAGGAAAGATGCCCAATGTCATTATATCGGTTTATCAACTGCTAAAGATAAACTTGCTTTTCCACCTCTTTGGTGTTAATCTTAGAATACCTCATGTGTCTCTCCCTAAACATCTCTTGCAGGTAGTGATAATGATACTGTGCCCGATTCAATTCAGGGTCACTTGTTCCCATCAGTTCCGGGTTTGACGTCATAATAATGGATGCAATCTAACAACTGGCTTTGTGGGTTGTTCTTAAAGATTAGCCTATTACTAGGCATAACGAGTTTATAAATAACAATTAAGTTTTGCTTTGTATAATAATCTAAAAATTAAAATTCACTTCTCAATAAGTTCATCCATTTTGAATATGACTCTTGAATTATATGTAATCCATCTTTTGTTTCATTGAAAGACAATTGTCCGTTTTCAACATACAAGGCATGAACATCAATAAACATCAGTTTCCTCTCCTCAGCAATCTTTATTATCATGCTGTTGCATTCGCATATCTGATTGTTGTTACAACTAATATGGAAATACTGATTATTGACAGGAAGCATGGTCTGAACAATTATTGTTGCTTCGGGCAATGCCTGAGAAATGGCATCCAGCAAACGTCCATAAAGCCTCTCAAACTCATCAGACAAAATATGCGCCACGTCGTTTATACCCGCCATCAAAAATACCTGCTGAGGCTGTAATACCCTCACTTGCTCCACCCTGTCAATCATCCCCTGAATGGTATCGCCCCGCAAACCGAGGTTGCAAACCACCTTATTAGGGAACCCCGAGGCAAAGTCGCCGTAATAGGTCAACGAATCACCAAAGAACACAATATCGGCCTTGGCATTCATCTGGAGCAGCGAATTAGTCCAGGCTTGCAGGCATTTCTCAACAGTCAGGCTCATTGCTCTCGATGATCCTCGTTGTACTTCTTGGCCAACAGATGGCCTAAAAAGAGATCAACGTCCTCTTTCTCAGTTATCTTGATATTGGCGTGGCTACCTTTCGAGAAATAGATGGGGATGCCCAATTCGGCCATGAAAGCTGGAGTGTGCGCCTCCACATAGTCAAACATATGTTTCTCCTCAACCTGACGATAGATGTCTGTAATCACACTGTATTTGAAACTCTGCGGGGCAGCCAAAGTCATGAAAGTCTCACGGTTGATAGACTTCTTGGAGCAATCTCCATCGTTAGTGCCATAGAGCAGATACGAGTAGCTTGCCGTGATGGCGTTGCCCTTCTCCTTGCATACACGGATGTTGTCAGTAATGATTTCTTCTGACAGGAACGGCGAAGCTGCCCAATGAATGATGACTAAATCGTCAGACTTGGCGATGCCTTTAAGACCAGCCACACCATTCATTATCGACCGTTCGTACTCCGAGCCACCTTTCACTATTTTCAGCATCTTAGTAATGCCATATTTGTCGACAATGCTTTGTAAATGCTCCTGAAAGCCATCCACGCATACCAACTCAATGGCATCGATGTCGGGATGATTCTGGAAATGCTCCATGGTGTAAGCTATCACTGGCTTGCCAAGCACCTCCACAAACTGTTTTGGTACTTTGGCACCCAAGCGGCTGCCTACACCACCCGCAATGATAATTACATAATTCATCGTTCGTATTCTTTCGTTCTTGACTATTTTTCGCTTTCGGCCTGAATCTGGCGGGCTTTCAGTAAGTCGTCCACGCAATCAACCTCAGTCCATTTGTATTCCTTGATATCCTTGTAATATAACTCGAAGTTCTTCTGGAAAATCATCTGCACCAAGGCATCCTCAAAGAACAGGTTGTACATCTCGTCGTTCACCATTTGGTTCAGTTGTTCCACGAGGAACCGTGACGACACCGCATCCAGTTTCGTGACGCTGGCATAGTTGCCCATATATTCTGTGAGATTTTTACTCATCACGCAAACCTTATCACCCTGCACCTGCACGTTGTATTTGTTGGCATCGCGATGGATGCTATCGAGCAACACGCAAGGATAGTCAGTATGCTGGCAAATCACATCTTGAAGCAGTTTTTCGCTAGTTACGATGTCACCATTGATGACAGTCACATTTTCACGCTGCAAATAGCCTTTGGCAAACCAGAGCGAACCCATGGAGCCCGTAGTGGAATAGAACGGATTGTGTACTAACTTCACATTATCGTCTTCCAGTTCTTCCTGAATTTGCTTGTACATATAACCCACAACCACTACTATCTCGGCTTCGGCATCGTATTTACGAATCATGCGCACCAGACGCTGCAAAATGGTGGTTTTGTCGTCCAGTTTATACAGCGACTTGGGAGAATTCAAAGTCAATGGTTGCAACTTGGCACCCTTACCTGCTGATAAAATGATATATGTCATAATTCTTCGTTTTTATTCGTTATACAATGGCAAAGCTTTTTTACTGTATTCCTTGGCAAAATGATACCATAGAGGCTTCAGATAGCCAATGACCTGCCCCTGCGACTCCTTATACATCGTCCAATGCATATAGAAGAAGCCAGAAATGGCAATATAGGCATAAAAGTGACGCTGCTCCTTAATAGATGGCTTTCTGCCAAAATAAGTAAACAAGATTCTATCCACCTCTTCCTCAGAGTGGTCGCCTCCGCAAACGTATGTTCCAATGTCAAATCCCGGGTCACCATATCCAGCATACTCCCAGTCAATGAGATGTATTTCTTCGTTATTGATCAGGAAGTTCTCGTCACGACAATCTCCATGAGTGAGACATTTCTTGATTCCATCTGATTTTGCCAATTCGTACAATTTATAGATGCGTTCTTTTACATCTTTAAACTCTGGGAAGTCAACAAAATGCTCGCCATACTTATCGGCGGGGGTCATGTCGCGGATTGACTCCCATTTTTCCTTGATGTCGAACTCCCATCTTACTTTGGGCCGTACAGCATGAAGCTTACGCAGCTGGATAATACCCCTCACCATGTCGTTCACATCGTGGTAATTGAAGGTACGGGTTTCCACAAAGCGGGATATACGCCAGCCATAACGGACGCTCATGGCCACCAGCGACGTATCAACCCCGGCATCCTCAATCTGTTTCTGCACGATTGACTCACGGCCACGGTCGATTAGAATTTCCGAGCCAAGACCTGGATAACGGAATACATACTTACCGCCGTTGTATCGGAACGACAAAACAGAATTAGAAAGACCTTTTTGAAGGGGCTGCAACTCTGTAACTTGGTAAGGTTCGCAATTGAACACTTCGCAGATGCAATGATTTATAAAATCTATATCTTGCGGATGCAGGACACCGCCTGTGGTTTGGATGGATTCTGACATTTTATTCATTATATTATTACCACTTTATTTCTTTATATGGCGTAAATGGGTCCACTATTAAAGAATTATTAATATTTCCTCTTTCATGTATCGGTGGATATTGCATATAATTATCTCCATACAATTTACATAATATTTTATCCCAACCAGCAGGAATAATTATCTGAATTGATTCAAAAAGATGTGGCTCCGTTTTATTAAACCATTCTGCACGTAGCAATGGTGATGCAGTTCCGTACCATCTTTTTACCATTACAACAGTCTGGACTAAATAATCTGAACCTTTGTATTTTGGATTAGACGCAATCTTTTGTATCATTTCCCAGTCATGCAAAGGATTATTTGTCTTGTGTTTTATATGTTTTTCTTTCTCTTCTACTGATAAGCAAGGATTTCTTAGATTCATCCAAGAACTACATCTTAATATATGCTCATATATTAGTTCTTGATCTTTATCAATAGTTACAGGATCACAATAATCCAAAGGGAAAATATCCATAGGTATCCCTTTGTTATAATCCAAATGTGCAAACCTTTTTGGCGTAAAAGTACCCATACTGTTCCGTATGGTAATGTTTGTTATATAGCAATTCGGATAGGTATATGGGCATTGCAATGCATATGGCTCACTTAATTCTTTAGGTGCGATTTGTATAAATTTATCATAATCTTCTCTTGGCATTGCAACATCCAAATCATCGTCCCATGGTATAAAACCATCATGTCTTATTGCCCCGAGCAATCCACCATACATCATAAAATATTTCAGTCCATATTTTTCACAGATTTCAGCGAACACCATATACAGGTCTATCTGCATAGCCCACATCATCTTTTGTGTCTCAGAAATCTTGTAGTCACACCGCACCTCTTCCTTGAAGAAATCCTCTCCAAGGATTGCCTTCATATCGTGTTTCATTATTGCTGACATATTCTTTAATTATTTAAGGGGTTAAAACTCATTTTACTTAAATTGTAATCATCCAATCCAAACTCTTCGCCGTGGCCGGGGAGGACTTGGATATGGTTGCCTTTTAGGAATTCAAACATCCTTACGCTTTCTTCTAACTTCTCCACAGAGCCACCACGGAGTTTAGTCACCGTACGGACATCCTTGATGAGGGTGTCGCCGGTGAACAGCATTCCTTCCAGAAGTAGGCATTGTGAGTCGGGGGAATGACCTGGGGTATTGATGGTTTGCATTTCCACACCTTCCCACAATTGCATTGTCTCATCATAATAAGAGATTTTGGCTTTATTGCTCACTACAATCGGGCCTTCGTCCGTGTACCTTGAGCCGTTCACCTTGGGGTCGCGCAAGGCATTGTTACCATAGTCTTTGGCAATATAGACAATGCACTCTGGAAATCGCTCCACTATCTCATTCAAACCATAGATATGGTCGAAATGGGCATGGGTCAGCAGAATTCCAGTAACAGTGTGCTTCGAATGAGTTCTCATCCATTCAAATACACATTCTGTGTCACCTGGATCCACCACCCACACGTCATCATGTTCAGGATGAGCAATGATGTATGTGTTCGAAGCGAAGCGGGAATTGACATACCTTACTACCTCAATCATTCTTGTGTGGATAGTTCATAAATTTGCAGACGGGTTTCTCCATGTCCATCAGCACTGCACCAAGCGACATGCCGGTACCAAAGGCGGCAAACATCACCTTTTGGGTCTTGCCATCGGCAAACATCTGCTCGTTGTGCTCGCACATGGTGACGGGGATAGTGGCACTGCTGGAGTTGCCATACTTGGGCACAATATCGTTAAACAAACGCTGTTCGGTCACTTCCAGACGTTGGGCCAGTTTCTTTAATGTGAAGCTGCTCGACTGATGACAGACAAAGTAGTTGATATCATCCATCTTGTCACCCGATTTGGCCAGCAACTCTTCCATCACATCGGGAGTCATGTTGATGATGATGTTGAACACCAAGTCACCCTGCATCACCAAGTGCTGCTTGCCACGCCAGTTGCCAAACTCGTCCTCGGTTTCGACAGTGGTTTCTGGTGTGATAGGCATACGAGTACCACCTGCGGGAATATACACCGCAAAGGCATCCTTGCCGTCGTTCTTCAACGAACACCAAACAGGACGGTCGTCATCAGTATTCTCGACCAAGCTGACCGTAACAGCATCACCCGTGATAGGACGGCTTGCACGGTCGCGTTCTGACACTCGGAATGAAAGCAAATCACCAGCAATCACAAGCACCTTCCTGTCCTTCATGGCATCAAGCGTCAAAAAGGCGTATGTCAAGCCTACTGTGTAACCACAACAGCCTTGCGAAATGTCGATGCAAACGGTATCTTCGTCGAAGTTGAACTTACCCTGCACAATGTTGGAAATAGGCGGTATGAAATGGTCGGGCGAAGTGGTGGTGACAATGATGGCACCAATCTCGCTCTCTTTGAAGACACCGTCTTTCAGCATCTGGTCAACGGCATGGATGGCATAGTCACCCACCGTCTCTCCTGCCATAGCCACACGACGAGTACCGAAGCCCATCACTTTTTTTAGCTTCTTCATCTGTGCCTCGGTGAAAGCATAGTTACCCACCTCGTCCATAAAGTCCACTTCGTGGGTAGGAAGGACCGAATAGATGGCACTTATTTTCTTACCATTAAACTGTGTCAGCATGGCTTATTTTCTATTTTTCTCAATGGTTTTGCAAATAGCGTCGATATCGCAGAAGTTTTCGGGCAGCACGTCTGCACCGCTAATGGCAACACCCATTTCGGTTTCGATGGAATCGATAAGGCTAACCATGTCAAACGAATCCAACATGCCTTCTTCAATAAAGTTCACGCCTTCTTGCGTAAAATCGAACTCGGGACGGAGTTCAGTCAAAATTTTGATGATTTGTTCTTTCATATTACTCACATTTTAATTTGTTCTTAATTATATTGCATGACAAAGTCAAACATGTTTTCTTCTTTAAATCCGTAATGTTTGTATCTTTTTATTGCATTCTCATTGTCGCGTATAACCCAAAATAACTGCCGCTTGGTGTCACGACCCTCTTCAAAGAATCTTCTCAATAAACGTGAACCAACCTTCTTGTCACGGAAGTCGGGATGCGTAAACCAATAGCGCAGATAGAGCGTGGTGGCGTTTAATTCGTATATCAAGAATCCAGCCATTTGGCTTTGTTCTTCACATACAAGCACGTGACCTTGACGGGCATAGTCAATCAATTCCTCATCGTAGGGTATCTGCTCATTTTGCGGATTGAAATACTTATGCAGTAATTGGCTCACCATGGGAATGTCAACCTCGGTTGCCTTATGGATGCTGTCATCAGGCGTATAGTCGAAAGGCTCGGCCATGCGTGTCATGCGCACTAGCGAGGTGGCTTCCTGGCAGCCTTTGCTTTGGAACAACTCCACCACTGGCTGGCATTGCACGTCACGACCAACAATGTCAAACATTAGGGTTGTGCCGGTATACTCAGCGAGGAAATCCGACAAATCATGGCTAAAGTCGTTGAGCGTGGTGGAGCAGTAAAAGACATTCCAGAACGTGGACGATTTCTTTATAATGAACGAGGTGTTGTCCATACGCTCTACATAGCAATCCCCCTTCTCTATCCACATCCCATGCTTCACTGGGTCGAGGAAAAAATTGGTGAGGAACCCACGCCTTAAAGCGCGGATTTCAGCCGACTGCTGCTGCAACTGCTCTATTGATTCTACCTTTTTCATAAAGGTTAAAGGTTAGAGGTTAAAGAATATTACTCCTCTACAAGTTTACTGTAGTAAAGGCGGTCAATCTTGCCGTTGGTGTTGCGCTTCAACTCGGGCAGGTGGTGATACACTACGGGAATCATATACTTGGGCAGGGTGTTGCCTATCGACTTGCGGAAGTCGGCAGCGGTGAGTTCCTGCTCGGCCTCGTAGTAGAGGGTGATTTCCTTGCGCTGGTGGTTGTACACTACACAGCCGTTTTTCACTAGCTTCAGCGTGTTGATGATCACATGCTCAATCTCACCCAACTCGATGCGGTAGCCCATGTGCTTAATGAGGCTGTCCTTGCGGCCTTTGAACACGATTTCGCCACGAGAGTTGATGAACACCAAGTCGCCCGTGCGATAGATAATCTCAGGGTAGCTGTGGTTCAGCGGATTCTGCACAAAGGCGGCAGCAGTCTTTTCGGGGTTGTTGTAGTAGCCCATGGCCAACGAGGTGCCACGGATGCAAAGCTCGCCTTCCTTGTTGGCCTCGGTGACGTTCTGGTTATTCTCATCGAGAATCAGTATGTCGGTGTTGCGGAATGGCTTGCCAATCGGGATAGGCTCGTCGTCGGCAATCTCGCGTTCAACAGTATAATACACGCAGTCGAGCGTAATCTCGATGGGGCCGTAGAAGTTCGCGAAGGTTGTCTGCGGCAGGCTGTGACGCCAGATGTTGAACTGCTTGGTGGGGAACACCTCGCCAGCGAACCAGCAAAGGCGCAACGTAGGCAGTGGCACCTGCTGCAGCAAGCCCATGTTGGCGATGTTTACCATAATGGTCGGCACCCAGAAGATGTAACTGACGTTGTGTTGTTGCATCAGTTGCAGAATCTTCACCGGGAAGGCCGAATAGGTGTCGGGGATTACCACAATACTGACACCCTTGCCCATCAGGAGGCACATTTCGTAGCTCCAAATGTCGAACACCACGGGCGACAAGGAACCTATGACGTCGTTCTCCGAAAAATGGTATTCATCAAAGGTCTGCGCCATAAAGTCGATAAAGCTCTTGTGGTTAAGCACAACGCCCTTGGGAGTGCCAGTGGAGCCACTGGTGTTGATGATGCAGTAGGGGTCGGTATCGATAAGGTTGCTGATGCGATTAAGCAGCTCTTCCTGCGAAGGGTCGGTCTTTTCGGCAGCAATCTCGTCCACGTTAATCACTGCTGTTCTGTTGGCAGCAGCAATAGGCTCAATGATGCCTTTATAGCGGCTATTAGTAATCACCGCAGCGGGTTTCACCAGTGCGAAAATATTGCCCAGACGCTCGGCAGGGTTCTTCACATCGAGGTTCATGTAAGCGTTGCCGCTGTAGGTGATGGCGAGGTCGGCCTGCAAAGCCTCCACACTTTTGGGCATAAAAACTGCCACAGGACAGTTTTTGGTTTGGATACTTTCAATAATCACTCCCGCAGTGCGGCGAGCCAGCACATCAAGCTCAGCGAAGTTGACCTTGCGCTCACCATCGATGATGGCATTACGTTCCGGGAACCATCTGACGGTCTCCACGAAATACTCAATCAAGTTTATTTTCATATATAAGCTATTTAATTTTCAATATCTTATCAAACACATACCGGTTTGCAATATCATTCAGTTTAACAAAAAGGAATGAGGCAACAAAAGTAACCAAAATAATGAGCAATATATTTACTAAAACGTATGGTGTGAGATGAGCCAACGAGAATGGGCCAACAACAAAGAAATAATGAACAAGAAATACATGAAAAGAGTATTTGTCGAAAAGATTCACGATTTTCGGTACTTTGCTCAATTTTAGCCGTGACAATAACACTATCCCTATAATAACCACAAAAACTCCAGACACATCATGAAAAAAACGGTTAACAGGATTGAAATAATGAGTTACAACATCAAAATTGAAAATCACTATTCCTATTAAAAACAGTTCAAGAAGAACCAATCCTATGTTGTATATTTTTTTTGTCTTATTCAAATTCACATACAGATATCCTATCGCATAGAGGAAAACCCACGAGGCCATAAACACCAACGGACCAGATGCCACAAAATAGGAAATACCCACACATACAAGTAAAACCGGAAATAACCAATTAGCGTATTTACTCAACCATTGAAGGACGGGCGTGACGAGATAGGCAAACATTATGGCCGTAATAAACCATAAGTGCCTGATTCCCTGAATCATCCCCCCCCCCATTGCAAATGCAACGCCCTGTAAATTAAGATAATTCAGAGCGTATGGCTTCCATGAAAACACATCTCTATGAAAAATCAGATAAAACGGAAGCACTGCAACAAGAAAAACGAACATCGGGGCATATACTCGTTTTACACGTCCCACAGTCCATTGTTTCCAGTTGGCAACAATCTTCTTTCCATACAAGTAACCACTCAGGGCAAGGAACACTTGCACTCCGATATTAAAAACAAAAGCCCATCGGTTTGCATATACTTGAAGCACATGACAGATAACTATGGATAACATTGCTCCAACACGGATATATTTAATCGCTATACTTTCGCTCTCTGTAATCATTGTGTTCTAATTTAAGAGATAACCTCCATCGATTACCATATTTGTACCCGTCACCCAGGAAGAGGCATCCGACAGCAGATAGATGGCACCGTAGGCAATATCCTCGGGTGTGCCGTAGCGTTTCAGTGGATAGCTCTCCATCATAATGTCGGTGTGGTGGGTTTCAGCAAACATTTCGTTGGTGAGGTTAAGAATATTGGTAGGTACCAGACCCGGATTGATGGCATTGATGCGGATGCCTTGTCCTGCCAATTCGAGTGCAGCACCCTTCAGGAAACCATTCAAGGCTGCCTTGGAGGCGTTGTATGACACATCACCCTTGGTACCTATAAACACACCTGAAACGGATTCAATCAGTACCACCGATGAACCCTTGTGTATCTTTTTCTTCTTTACTAAATATGAGGTAATCATTATCGGTGCAAAGGTGTTCACACTGAAAATGTCCTCAATATCGCTCCGCTTGAAATGCTTTACGGGACACACCTGGGGGATGCCCGCACAAAGCACACAGCCATCAAGAACAGGTAGTTGGGTAATCAAGTTGTCAATCTCTTCCTGCTTGGCGATGTCGGCAGCAATAATCTGGTGGCCTTCGCCCTCCATATTGTCGAGCGTCTCTTGCAAACGCTCGGCATTGCGTCCATTCAGGATGACCTTGGCACCCATCTTGGAGCACTCGGTGGCGATGCCTCTCCCTATGCCAGAAGAGGCACCCGTCACCAAGATTGCCTTTCCTTCAAGTGAAAAGGGATTCATCATTTGCTCTCTACAAAGTTGGCAAGGTCCTGAATGGTGGTATGGTTGCGGAGGTCGGCACCCGTGATGGTCTTGTTATAGGCCTCGTCAACCATGGAGATGATTGAAAGTGCTGTCAGCGAATTCCACTCGTCGAGCGACTTATAATCAGTTTCAGGGGTGAATACATCCATAGGAGTTTCATCAAACTCACCAGCGAAGTTCTCGATAAATTCTTTAATGTCCATTTTTCTAATTATTTAATTGTTAAACTAATTATGATTTGTTATTCTTTTACGACTGAATAGTCATGGATTCTGCCATCGTAGGCGGGGATATGCAGCAGTGAACCCACTGTGACATGGGGCTTCATGCGAGCCACAATCTTTTGGAGCGTATCGTCAGTTCCCACTTCGTAATAATGAGTTACACCATCGGCATCCATATTGTTCACCATATCCGTCCACAGCACGCTGCTGGTGATATGCTCAATCAGGTTGGCACGCAACTCGTCAGGGTTAGTGTGTGGCTTGGCATCCACGCACTGATATACAGGGATTCTCGGAGTTTTGAACTCCACCTCGTTGATGATGGCACCCAGTTCCTTCTTGGCCTCATTCATAAAAGGCGAGTGGAAACTGCCACCGATAGCCAACGGAACTGCTTTCTTGGCACCTTCGGCCATGAATGCCTTGCAAGCCATACGCACACCCTTCTTGGTGCCAGTGATGACCACCTGTCCGGGGCCGTTGTGGTTAGCAAAATAGATAGCCTCGCCCGTCTCATCCCAAATCTCCTTGATACGCTTGGCCACATACTCGTCAGAGAGACCTATTACAGCACCCATGCCTGTCTTGACAGGGGCATCATCAGAAGATTTCTGACCAATTAAGGCACGATTCAGTACCAGTTTCAATCCATCTTCCAACGAAATGGCACCAGCTATCACCAAAGCAGCAAATTCACCAAGAGAGTGACCAGCAACCACGTCAGGAATGATTTCATCCTGTGCCATAGCCAATGCTACCTCATATATAAATACCGAGGGCTGTGTGTTGTGGGTTTCCATCAGTTGCTCCTCTGTGCCATTGAACATCACGTCTGTGATTTTCCAACCGAGGAAATCGTCAGCACGGTCGAATAACTCTTTAGCTTTAGGGGAAAGTTCGTAGATGTCTTTACCCATTCCCTCCTTCTGGCAACCTTGACCAGGGAAAATTAGTGCGGTTTTCATATTGTCGCTTTTCTTAATTTCTTTAATCTACGTATTACGGCAGGGATTTCATAGTCGCCTGCTGCTTTGTGTTCAAAATATTCATCTTTTAGGATAGCTGCGTAACTGATATCGTAAAACTGCCCATTTTGAAATACAGCCTGACGGAACAGTCCTTCACGAGTCATGAACATCAGAGGCTCAACAAAATTGCTTGCTTTATTACCCAAGATAGATTCACCATATACACGATTAATACCAAGTGTCTCAAATGAATAAGAAAAGAGGAACAAAACCGTTTCAATCCATGCAAATCCATCCTGATACTCTTTCTCTCCTATCACTATGCTATGTGTGTAGGCACTTTGATTTTGCCTGTCGATTTTTGACAATGCCGTCCATCCGATTATCTTCTTTTCATCATTTGTACAAATAGCCCAAAACTTAAAAGTTTCATGCTCACCCATGCACCCATGCACCCATTTGGCTGCATCTTCGTATGAGAAAGGGTGCCACTGCCCCACAATCATGCTATTGAGTTTCTCGTCGTTTTTCCAACGATAGATAGCATCTATGTCCTTTTCTTCAAAATCACGAAAAAAAACGGAGTTCATATTCAATTTATTGCATTATAATTTCGATAATTTTGTCCATATCCTCTATTTCATATCTTTGATCACAGGGAATTGGGATCACACAACTTGCCATGTTACCTTCTATTTCAAATCCCTCTATCTGCTCGACGTTCGGCCAATATTTGGCAACGAAAATCTTATTCTCTATTAATTCTTTACGTAGGTTACGATCTGTGGCCATCATGAAGGAATAAACCATCGGGCAAACAAAAGTGTCAAATGACGGTAGATTCAATTGGTTCTTTGCGGCAAGTGCCTCATGCAAGTATTGAAAGTTTTCCATACGACGGGCAATCACCTTGTCGTAATCAATATGGTCGAGAATCCACTTTGTGTTGACCGGCATCCAACGGATAGGCTGGTTGTCCAACTTCTTCTCGTTGGCCTGATAGTCGACAAAGCCCGCTTCAGCCCCAAACTGCTTACGCTTCAAAAGATGGCTGTCGTGCTCATCAGAACGTTCTATTTCGTTTACCTCTACCCTATCATCGGGCAGATTACCCAGATATGCCACACCACCATCAGCTACGCCCACATATTTACGGGTGCTGTAGAAGGCTTTGATACCAGGAATAGGTTTAGCAAAGAAGGCTTGAGCACAATCCACTATCATATGGTCGCCATATTGCTCAGCCAACTGCTGAATGTAAGTATCCTTGATGCCAAAGTAGTTGTTGGCAATGATATATTCTCCTTTTTTAGGCTGAATATCATCAACTATCTCGAACTGCTGGTTGATATGATAGTAGGTGTACGGAATGTGAAGTTTCTCAATTGGTTCCAGCACCACCTCACAAGTGTAGTAAGGCAGGTAGATGTGCTTTACCTCACCTATACTGCAAATGATATATTCCAACGCATTGCGGCCTGTGTTCAACAGTATGCCGTCCTGATGCGGGAACACGCCACCTTCGTAGTAATCGGCAAGCTCGAAATAACCTCCAATAGCTTTCATTTTTATAAAGGTTATGGGTTATTGGCTATAGAACCTCGTTTACAGTTTATGGGTTATTGTTTTTTTGAACACGAATTGCACGAATGACACGAATATTCGTTGGATTAGTGAGATTTGTGTTCGTTTAAAGTGATTTGTGTTCGTTATTTAACTACGACTTTTAGCCATTCGCGTTGGTTGGTTATTGCTTTTTCGAGTTCTTCAGCTGTTTGGAATTTCAGTACCAAAGTTCCAATAGCATCATTCGCTCCTTCAAAAGACTTCACAGCATCACCTTTTTTCACCCATAAATCTTCTTCCACCACCTCCGCTGGCAGGTCTTTGTTAATCTCCAAACACTCGAAAGTGCCGCTCTCGTCGGCATGGAGAATGATTTCAGCCCAGTGGCCGTTGTAGGGCTTCTGCTCTATGGCAGGTACACTGTCGCCCACAATATAGCGGGTCATGGCGGTAATCATATCCACCCCCGTGGCGTAGCGCAGCATCTCGCACAGGCGGTTGCCGCCACCACGTGGGGTAAGTTCCATAATGTAAGGCTTGCCGTTGGTGCCTACACGGGTCTCGATGTTATAGACGTTGGTCTTCATTCCCAAGAGGGTGATGAGACGCTGTATCTCGCTGGTCAAATAGGTTTCTTGCTCCATGGTGAATGTGGAAGGCCAGCTATAGGCTGCGGGAGTATATGGATTGGTTGCATTGAGGTCGAAACGCTGGGCACAGAAGCTCACGAATTTCAGCTTGCCATCCTCGGAGAAACTGTCGGTGTCGGACGAGCAGCCCTGCTTCTCAATAAAATCTTCGATGATGATGTGGCCTGAAAGGGACTTGTCGAAAGCATACTCCACTGCCGTTTTCAGTTGCGATGGCTCATCCACGCGGGTCACGCCCTTGCTGCCTGCCGCATCGGTGGGCTTAACGATGATGGGGTATTCCCATATTGCAGCATCAGCCAACGCATCTTCAGCCTTGGTATAACCCTTGGCCTTAGGCACATTGAAACCCTGCTCGGTGAGGAATGCACGAAACTTGTCTTTGTTCTGCAAGATTTCCACTGACTCGTACGGGCCAAACGAGGGCAAACCCATCTGCTGCTGCACGTAGGATGCCGACACCACACCCGGATCAACGCCAAATGACATGATGCCGTCAATCTGCTTCTCGCGGGCAACCTTTAAGACGGCTTCCTTGTCGATGATGCTTACATTGACATACTCGTCGCTGTATTTGTGGGCGATATTGTCCGGGATATAGTCTGCAGTGATGACATAGTAGCCCTGCTCGTGAGCGGCTTTGATGACAGGCAACAGGTACCGAATGCCGCCTAAAAGCATTAACTTCTTCATTGCTGTAATGTTTATTGGTTATGGGTTATTGATTATTGAGTTTTTTTCCAACGTATTACGTAATCCAGAAAACATTTTTGCCATATCGGTAAACCAAACTCCTCGCCTTTTCATAAACTTCAAGAGTCTCAAACGAAAACTTATAGTTTTCCATTTCAATAACCTATAACCAATAACCTATAACCTTTATCTAACTATATGTTCAAGCACTCTATTAATGTCTTCATCGCTCAACTGATGGTGCATCGGGAGGCAGATAACCTCGTTAGCAACCTTGGTGGCCACTGGCAGATTTTCGTCACCGGCACTGGGCAAACTGCGATAGGTACTGAAGGTGCTGATGAGCGGGTAAAAATACCTACGACCCAGCACACCGTCGGCCTTCATCTTGAAGTAAAGCTCGTCACGCGTCTGGCCAAATTCTTCTGCATTGATGAAGATGGGGAAATAGCTGTAGTTATGACGCACACCGGGCATATCATCGAAGAAACGGATACCAGGCACATTGCGCAGGGCGTTGCGGTACTTAATGGCCACTTGATGACGTTTCTCGATAGCCTCATCCACCTGCTTCAGGTTCAGCAAGCCGTATGCGGCACGCACCTCATCCATCTTGCTGTTAATACCCGGTGCCACCACCTCGGTCTCGCCCGCAAAACCGAAGTTCTTCAGGAAGTCAATACGCTTCTTGGTGGCCTCATCTTTTACTACAAGGGCACCGCCTTCTAGCGTGTTGTACACCTTGGTAGCATGGAACGAGAGCGAAATCATATCACCCTTGCTCACCCAACTCTCACCATTCACCTCCACACCGAAGGCATGGGCGGCATCATGTATAACCTTCAATCCATACTTATCAGCAATAGCCTGAATCTCGTACATCTTACAAGGCTTGCCGTAGCAACTCACAGGCATAATGGCCGTGGTCTTGGGGGTGATAGCAGCCTCTATCTTATTGGGGTCGATACCGCAGGTCTCCTCCTCGATGTCCACAAACACAGGACGGCAGCCGTTCCACCAGATGCTGTGGGTAGTGGCCACAAAACTATATGGCGTAGTGATGACCTCGCCCGTGATGCGCAATGCCTGCAATGCCGTCAACAATGGAAGCGTTCCATTCGTGAAAAGGCTGACATAAGGAACTTTTAGGTATTCGCATAATTCCTTTTCCAACTGCTGATGGAACTGTCCATTATTGGTAATCCATTTGCTAGCCCATATTTCCTTGAGCATTTGATTAAACTCGTCGATGTTAGGCAGCAACGGCGATGTGACGGTGATTTGATTATTTTCCATTGTTTCTTAATTTTTCGCGAAGCATTGTAGAACTTATTCCTTCTGTATGTGTCAGATATTCAATTCGCGCACCGTATTCGGCAAATTCTTTCTCGTACTTATTATACAATTCAGTTCCCTTCCACTCGTCACCATGGAACATTACATCAAAATGCCTTTGTTTTAGAAATTCAAGTTTGTCCATTGAGGTTTGAGGAACAACCTCGTCCACATAACGGATTGCCGCCACAATAGCAGCACGTTGCTCGTATGGTATCACCGTTGAATGATGCTTGTAACTCTCGACGCATTCATCTGTACTGACTCCCACAATAAGATAGTCACACTTTTCTTTTGCTCTTCTTAAAATGTTTAGATGCCCAATATGGAACATATCATAAACACCTGTTGTATATCCAATAATCATTTTTTTTATTTTTTTCGTTATCATTCTTTGGGACCAGGCATATCTGGATGAGTAAAACTTAATGAGGTTATAGACTCTTTCATCTCATCAATGACCTTCAACAGGTACTGGCCATACTGATTCTTTAGCATAGGCTTTGCCAACTCACGCATCTTTTCCTCAGTAATCCAACCGTTGCGATAGGCAATGCCTTCCAAACAAGCGACCTTCAAGCCTTGACGCTTCTCTATGACTTCAACAAAAGTAGATGCCTCGCTGAGACTGTCGTGAGTGCCGGTATCCAACCATGCAAAACCACGACCAAAGACTTGGACCTTAAGCTCTCCGTCTTTCAGGAACTCCTGATTCACCGTGGTGATTTCCAATTCACCTCTTGCGCTTGGCTTAATATTTTTGGCCACATTCACCACCTTGTTGGGGTAGAAATAGAGACCCACAACAGCGTAGTTGGATTTTGGCTCTTTGGGCTTCTCTTCAATAGAGAGGCAATTGCCGTTCTTGTCAAACTCAGCCACACCGTAACGCTCGGGGTCTGATACCCAGTAACCAAAGACGGTGGCTTTCTTGTTCTCCTCAGCATCTTTCACGGCGTTGCGAAGCAATGTGGTGAAGCCGCTGCCATAGAATATGTTGTCGCCAAGAACAAGACAGGCACTGTCGTTGCCGATGAATTTCTCACCAATGATGAAAGCCTGAGCCAGTCCATCTGGCGAAGGTTGTTCAGCATACTCAAAATGTACGCCATAATCGCTTCCATCACCTAACAGTCGTTTGAAACCTGGCAGGTCATACGGGGTGCTGATGATAAGGATGTCACGGATGCCAGCCAGCATCAAAGCCGAGATGGGATAATACACCATTGGTTTGTCATAAATAGGCAGCAATTGTTTGCTCACCCCCTTGGTAATTGGGTACAATCTTGTGCCGGAACCTCCGGCTAGTACGATTCCTCTCATATATGTTAGTTTTTATTGATTTCTATGGGGGCTTTCGGGCTGTGTGGATTACCCTTCTGCCCCTTCAGCGACCACCGGTTGCGCGTAAAGACCGGAAGGGACGCTGTAATTCAAATATGCTCTTCCACGCCACGGAAGTGGACGTTCAACTCGTGGAGGTGTTCCAGGAGGGTGCCGAGAGGTGTGCCCTTGGTCATCTCGGCAAAGGCGTTGACATCCTTGGGGAAGCACTTGCCACCATAGCCGTACTTGCCGTCGGGACCAGGAACGTAGGTGTGTGTGTCGTTGATGTAGCCCGAGAGGAGGATGCCGGTATGCACATTGCGCCAGTCGGCTCCCATCTGCTCGCAGTACTCTCGGCAGGCGTTGAAGTAGGTGACCTTGTAGGCACCGAACACGTTGTGCATGTACTTGGTGAGCTCGGCCTCAAGCGGGGTCATCACAGTAAACTTCTTGCCCACAAAAATCTTGGTGAGCAACTCGTGAGCACCGGTGAAGACCATGGTCTGCTTCTTAAAGTCCTCGATATGGGTGCGTTCGGTGAGGAACTCGGGCATGTAGTGTACATGGTGGCCCGTCTCGCGGCTGAGCTTCTCACTCGTACCCGGCAGGATGGTGGTGCGCACAAACACGGGCACATCGGGGAGCTTCTTGATGAGCTCCTTCATTAGGGTGAGGTCTTGTGTGCCGTCGTCCTCGGTAGGCACATGTATCTGCAAGAAAGCAATATCGATATTGCTCAGATCATCATTATAGCCCTTTGGAGGATCGCTGATGAAAAGTTTGCATTCCGGGTTGTTGTGTTCCAACCAATCTTTGAGGGCTCCGCCTACGAAGCCGCATCCGATAATTCCAACGTTAATCATTGTTTAACTATTTTTTTATTATTATTTCAATCATTTGTAACATCAAACATTTATGGTAAACCGTTCTTTCATCCTTACAAATCAAACTACCGTTTTTCCATATAATCCCTAACCGCCATATAATTCATCTTCAAGGAAAGAGAGGCATAAGGCAGAATTTCATCCTGCCAAAGGTCATCATCAGCAAAAAGTTTCCAGTTTTTCTCGTTCGCCAGTTCCGTTACACTGGGAGAGACATACTCTTTGATAAAATCTTTCGGCTTGTTGACCATACTAATGCAACAGAACTCCGGCTTTCCACCACGTTCCATGTCACGATAATATCTGAGTACCTTTGTGTCAATTACAACATTCTGTCTGTCCCTATCCTTCGTCAGCAAGTTCTTCGCCAAAGATGACTCTTCTCCCAACTCACGTTCTGCACCACGAATGATAACCGTTCTTATATCTACGTCATTATCAAAATCAGCAAAGTCCAAAGACCCCGATCCGGACGACACATATTTATTGGGGTACTGCCCGGCATTACCTGCTTGCCTAAAGACAACCACATACCCGTCGGCCGTATATAGCAACGTGGAGACACCAATATGATCGGAGAAGTCAGAGTCACCAAGAGGACAGATAGGAGTATTGAGCATATTCATTGGCGGATAAAGCTTGTAATGCGATCCTCCTATATACTGTGTAAAGATGGTGTTGGTCAGATAACCATTGTAGTAACATCCTTTAGTGATTCTCCATTGGAGAGCACCATCTACTTGATACACCTCGCTGGCAAAACAAATCTTACGGTCGTTAGTGAACTTGCCTCCATTCTGGCTTACCTCATACCACTTATGGTTCAAAAATTTCAGAAGCGTCTCCTGATACTGTCTGATATACGTCCTTGTTTCTTTCATCTTGGCCCTACTCAAGAGCGGTTTTATAGAGATATCCGTATCGCTAAGTATCTTGCTCACTTCATGATTCTCAAGAACACCATTTGCCAAGTCCAAATCATATGGGTATTGTAGCTGATACAATTCCCTCTTTACACCAATACGAGAAAAATCCTTTCGATGTTCAGCATCTTTCAGCAGAGACACTAATGGGCTGGCTGGATTCTCTTTCTTAAGAAATTCAAAGTGTTCTGCAACATTAAAGACTTGCCAAATAAAGTTCACAAGAACAGCCAGGACTACGAGTAACAACGAAGGCTGCATCACGACTTCCCGCCAACAGATTACCGTCCATAGTAAGATAAGAATATCAATGGCCGTACTTATCAACTGGAACCAATCCATGGTAAGAACATACCAAAGATACGACAATGCATTTTTAATGGTATTCCACATGAATTAGTCTTTTGGTGAGATTAAAAATAATATTTTTATTAGTCAATAAAGCCATTGAAGCACGATGGCCATGACGCATGTTAGATATAAGATGGAAGATGTTAGAAAAAAAACGATAACGATAACCTTAAGGATAACTTTATTCAGTTAATAGTGAAAGATTAAAAGTTAAAAGATGTCTTATGTCTGAGGAGATGTATGATGCATGATGTTTTTTAGATATGAGATGTATTTCTTTCTCTTTCTGTCCTATCATATCTCTGCCTTAACCGTTATCAAGAGCCACAGGCTGCGCGTAAAGACCGGGAGCGGCGCTTTTTATTCAGTGTTTACTCAAAAAATTCGGGATACTCTCCAGACTTGGCACTCAAATAAACCGTTATTTCCGAGCCTGGTTTGATGAGTTGTTTAATATCCAAGTAAGCCTCAATCCATAAATCCTTTACAATAATGACATATTTCATATTGCTTTGCCCAATCACTACTCCACGATAGGGGGTTTTATACTGCAACTTCTCTTTCAATCCTTTGTTATTGGCAAATACTTGCTTCAAACTAAGTTCTATTCTATTTCTTTCAAAATCTAGTCCCTTTACTATCAATTGTTTGGGAGCAATCTTTTCAACCAAATCGGGAATGGGTATAGTTATTCGGCATAGGTTTGTGATGTCACCCACGAATAGGCTTGCTTTGATTCTTCCAATATTTGGCTGAGATATTGTGTAATATGCTGAAGTGTCAGTAATATTAACTGGCCTCCCAACATTTAACAAGGCTCCTTTTTTTGTGCTGTTAGCAAAGACTTTCAGTGGTGTTTCTATAAAAGGTTTTAGAGTGCCAACAAAAGAGTTTCCCCTTTCTGACACTTCTTTTATTTTGACTTTATACTCTTTCTCAAGTTCATATCTATAATAGACCCCTCCTATGTGAGTCTCTGACAATGGAACAAACACCTCAAACCCTCCATTGGCCACACCATGAATCCCGTACGAATCAGACGACTTGAATTTAACATCAATCAACCCATCATTACCCAAACTCTTCAAATAGTTCTCGTAAGGGTTATTTTTTGTTTTAAGAGTAAGGATAACAATCCGTTTCTCGGGGACTATTTGCTTGATTTTTGCACTAAAACTAAAGTTTTGCGCATATTGGGTTTTCACCTGGTCAATTTCCAATCGTTTCCAGGTTAACTCTGAAAAAGGAAGTATGGCTTTAATGCCAGGTTCAAGTTCAGTAATAAAGCAGGTATCATTTTCCTCTAAATGATTAAAAGAAACATTTTGGCCTTCGTGATAACGCAGATTCTTCCATGGATCCGCAATAGAGGAAAGTTTTAATTCGAGTGTGTTGTTAAGATAGTCAAGATCTTTTATGATATATTCATTCTCGCTTCCAATAGGGAATAATTCTTCCAGATTGAACATCCAGCTATTTGTGACATTTTTTCTGAAAGCAATCGCCTTTTGATCGGAATCTTTAATAAGCAGATGTAACATGTGCGGTTTGTGACCTTCAACAACAGCTATAACCTTGTTACCAACAGAATACTCCAAATCAATCAACCTTTGCGGGTTGCTAGCGGTGTTTTTCAAAGAAGCCTTGATTACCCCTTTTTCTATTTCCAAAGGCTCTGCCACAAGGGTCATACCTTCTGAATAATATTTGTAAAGTCGGATATCCTGAAGACTGGTAATTTCTTCAACTGGAATTGTAACAGGTATCAAATTATAACGGCAATCTAACGAAAAACGCTTCACGTCGGCCACTTCAACTTCAATAAAACCATGATTTGATATAGAATCTTTAACCGCTGTATAATCCTTAGCCATGTCACTTTCGGGATTCACTTCGATGCAATAGCATATTACGTCACGCCCTTTGGTATCCTTGAACTGTTGAGGTCCATTCTCCAATGTGAAATAACCGGTGGTAATCAGATCGGAATAAACATTGCTGAGAATATCTATTTTTTCATTTCTTGCCAAAAGATAGAATGTATTTATACCCGACGCAAAACCTGCCCGTATTCTCCGTAAATATGGAGTAGAACCATATTGATTATACGTTTCTGGTTTTGCCACTAAAATAACCCCCACTTTAATATCGTTTCCAACATACCTGAGAGGTGTTAGTTCCTCAGGTTCGCGTGTTAGTAACTCATAAAGGAAATCCAAGAATCCGTCAGATTCAACCTGATGCTCCAATTTCGGCAGATGACCTGCCAACTTTCCGCCCCATAGAGAAAACTCGCGGAGCAAGATGCGAGTCAGCATACCTTCATCATCAACTGTTGTTACTTTCTCAAAAGTATCACTATATTGTGCAATATCTTCCCTATTATCATCAATGAAGGGGTTCATCAGGTAATTCTTGGATACCGATTTGGCCAAGATGCCTTTTATAACCGTGAAATCAATAGCTTTTCTAACAGATTCGGAAAGATAATTGCGTGAATTTGGCAGAAGACTCCTTTTAATGTATGCGGTTGTTGTATTGATGTAATTGCGCGTGTTGTCGCGCTGATAGTTCAAATAAACTATGGCCTCGCCTTCTTTCAAATTAACCTGTCCGCTTTCGTCTTTTGAAACCCATTCAATAGTGAGGTCTGGCATCTGCAATTCCGGTACTATATTGTTGATTTCTTTAATAACCTTATTGCAGTCTTTCTCAACACTTTTTTTCACTCTACGTCGCTTCCTTCCCGTGGAAAGCGACGTAACACCATGGCACACGTCACGGACAAAGCTTTTAATATTGGTATAGTTTTTTAGAACTATGCAAATAATATATACAACAAGTGCAATTGACGCTAATACGAATAGGTATCTAGGCATGCTATCAAAGATTTGGGGTACAACCGAAATTGTCACAATAATATTTAAGCTTGGTCTTGCCATTTTCTAAATAGGGAACAACCATAACAAGATTATCTGTATTGACAACATGACCACATTCCTGACACCTCACCTCACCTGATATAAAAGCCTCATAGTCGCCCACCTGTATCAGAAGGTTTTCAAAATCGTCATTGGATATTGCCTGTATCTTTTCTTTTTCCATTTTATACTTACTATGTAATTTGTTATAAAACACTCGAAGCATTTACCGTTTCAAAAAAAAGAATGAACAATCATGTCAGACTGTTTTGTTTTATTCGTTATTCAGCCTCTCCTTCCAAATCTTCTTCAAGTCGCTATACTTGAATTGAAGACCATATTTCAATCGCAAGCCTTTTGGTCGGCTATACCAGTCGACAATCTTGTCGATAGCACCCTGGGGCATTCCAAGCGAGCGGCAATAGGTTGCCACTTCGTCAACATCGATTGTCACTCCCATCTTATCAAGGGCACGGGAAGCGCACTTTACCTTGTTCTCATCGTTATTATGAATGAATTCGGTTTGCGGGTATGCAATCTCGTTAATCCAATCCAAAGAAGCTTTCAACATTTGGTCCATACTCTATTTGTTTTTTATTGAACATTTACCGATTATTGAAATCCTAAAGTTTCATGCGGCTCATTACTGTGGATGCTGCCGCGAATCTGCGAAGCGTGCATCACCGCGCCGTGAGCGTACCCTGGGCGTAGTTGATCCAGGGCTTGCTGACCGCCACTCATGCGCCGCTCATACACCACCAATAGCCGTGAGCCACACCGTCTGCATCCGCCGCATACCACTTCGATACCCGCCCAGCGTAAAACGGGCTAGCAAGCGGCTATGATCTCATTGGGGAAGTTTGCATTCGGGGTTGTTGTGTTCCAACCAATCTTTGAGGGCTCCGCCCACGAAGCCACAGCCGATAATTCCAACGTTCATCATTTTATTAAAATTTAA
>JAEEGJ010003606.1_pt1 | contig 57839 bp, 38 predicted proteins | sample 8958761 | NCBI WGS metagenome assembly JAEEGJ01 (sample SAMN16246546, study PRJNA631951) | gut metagenome | biome: gut microbiome; feature: rumen; material: RS-attached | host: Bos | place: Iran: Karaj | collected 2018-10 | reverse complement strand
TAGCGCCGATGCCAGTGATATCGTCACCAAAGAAACCGACGAAGGACGACTGGTAGTTGTCGAGCATGTTGCCCAGGGTAGCGTCGTAAGCGGAGTCGGTATCGTCGTTGCCAACGTTATCCTTGAAGGTATAGGTGAAGTCGCCATGATTCATACGTCCTGCGCCGTAGTAACCCGTTACGAGGGCTGGAACGTCGGCGGCAGCAGCGGGGGTGTAGGGGTACATGAGCGAGGCGTCGGTATCGAAATTGTTGTAGGGTGTACCTCCCTTCTTGGTCACTTCCGTGGCAGGCACCTGCTCGTCGCGCGCGGCTGTCTCATAGGCATCGTAGCCCGTAGAAGCAGGCGCGTTCTGCGTATAATACTTGAAGTTGGAAATGGTCTTGTCGAAGTAGTTGCCATACGACTTGATCATGCCGCCGTCCTCGCCGGAGAAGGTGCCGCTACCTTGAGCGTCGGTGCCCTGCTGTGACGCCAGGATGGGCTTCTTGGTCTTCAGGAAGTAGTTGTTCTCAACAAACACGCTGGCTCCCGAGGTGGCTCCGACGCCGTACTTGCCACAGTTGTCGAAGTAGTTGTTCCAGACGTGGACACTCATGGTGCGCACACGCGGATGGCGCGAGTCAGAGTGGTCGAACCAGTTGTGGTCGTAGGATATGTAGTTAGGACCGCTCTCCGACTTCATACCGAACATGTTGGACTTGCCCGTATCCCAGAAGCGGTTGTAGCTGACGGTGACGTACTTCGAGTCGCTTTTCACGTCGGTGGCACCGTCGCCCTTGGCATGGTCGCCACTACCGTGCTTGCCATAGAACTGATCAGTATGGTGAACCCAGATGTTGGAGTTGTCGGTATCGAGCGAGATGGCGTCATCCATGCAGCGCATGATGGCAAAGTTGCGGAACTCGACGCTCTTGGCATTGCGTACCAGGAAACCAAAGCCGTACAGGGTGGCATCATCGCCAATGCCCTCGAAGGTCATGTTCAGTTCGCTGTCAGCTTTCTTGCCCTTGACCTGCAAGCCCTCTGCCGAGCTGCTGATGTGGTCGAGGTCGTCAACGGTAATCAGACCGATGAAACGGAAAGCAACGGGTGTGGTGTCGTAACCCTTCTGATAGGCATCAATAATGGTCTGGATACCTGTGCATGTGGTGATATTGGAATCCTTGGAGCCCGTCTTGACGGTAGTGGTGATGGTCTTGGCTGTGTTCTTCGTTACGTAGAACACCTTGGCACCAGCCTTCAGTGTACCGTCGCTGTTATAGGCACCTGGAGCGGGACATCCGTTGATAAAGGCAAAGCCCTCACGAGGATAATTGCGCACTTCCAGGTCGGAGACGGTGTTTTCCTGTGCAGTCATTTCAGTACCCTCGGCACTGACGGGCACAATCTTCATAGCATACGTGCCAGCCTGCAGTCCCACCGCGTCAGCACGTCCGTAGGTACCATAGTTACGTACCAGTTGTGCGTCAATCTTGGTATAGTCTGCATACTGTCCGCCTTTTACATAGACGTTATAATTCTTGGCACCGTCAACCAGCATAAACTTGACATAGGCTGACTCCATCCAGCCACGGGCTTCAATAACCTCGACGCTGCCGGCATGAGCCAGCAACGTCAGACATGAAAACAATCCCAGTAAAAAAATCTTTCTCATTTTCGATTTAGTAGATTAGCTTTTTCGTAGTTCTGCGGTGCAAAATTACGATAAAACGGGGAGAAGGCAAGCGGCGTTCAACGAAAAAGCTACGTAAACGTTTGTTAGAGTGTCATATTTACGTCTCATGAAGCGAGGCAGTAAAAATACCCACCATCGAAAAAAATAGGATAAAATTTGTTTATTTGCTCACTTAATCGTATCTTTGCAGAAAACTTAAATAACTATTACAATGGAACTGAAGAACAACAAATCCACATGGGCCGCTTTGGCCACCTTAGGTGTAACGGCTGTTGCCGCTGGTGCAACAGCATTTCTGAAGATTCGCGAAAAGCGGAAGGAGCGACAGGCACAGGAGAAGGAGGAACAGGCACATAGCAAGCACCTGACTGCCGAACAGATGATGGTGTACAACGAAGCCATCCGTTCCTTTATCTCACTGAATGACCGTATCTACAACATGCGTCGCGAGCGCGAAGCCTTACAACCACTGGTAAAATGGCTGGCAACGAACGGCGAGAAGCCTGAGTTGACAAACGCTAACGACGACGTCAAACTGTTGGCTGACGACATTGAGCGATTCCTGATGACACAGATACCGTTTATCAATGCCTGTCTGGTCTGTGTAGGCGACGAGACGCTGAGCTATCCCGACTGTGTCAGAGGGGCTGTAGGTGGCATCTTTGACGACACGCTGGACGAAGAGCCTACGGGCGCCCAGATGGAGAAGGGCCAGAAGATAGCCTTCGTGCTGCGTCTGGGCTACTACTTCCCAGAATCGACATTGGTGCCCGCTCCCGTCAAATCGATTGTATTGGCATGAGATGAGTGATGCATGATGGATAATGGCAAACGTTATAGGTTAACGGTTAACGGTTATTGGTTATTGGCTATTGGTTATTGGTTAACGGCTATTGGCTGTCAGGCACAGACTTTTTCGATAGAACGGAAGACGGACTCGCTGTATGTGCTGACGCTGACCACCGATTCCCTGACCAATGGTCAGGATGTGGCGTTGCAATCGACACGCGACCAGTGGCGACTGCCCTACCCTGTCTATCGGATGGAGACGGGCGACGTGGACGGCAATGGTACCATAGAGGCACTGGTGGGTGTCATCAAGCCCACACGCTTTTACCCCGAAATGGGACGACGCCTGTTCATCTTCAAGAACTACGAAGGACTGGTACGCCCGATGTGGTTAGGTTCGAAACTGGGCGGTACACTACAGGACTTCCACTTCCGTAACGGATGCGTGCGTAGCTTAGAGACCAACGCCAAGGGCGAATATACGGTGGTGGAATACCGCTGGAGCGGTTTTGGCGTAGCCTTCGAGCGATACCTTATTAGAAACGTGAGTGAGTCAAAAGCCCGAGAGGTTTTTGAGGAGTAAGAAAGTGAAAAAGTAATAATTGAGATATGATGAAGAAAACGATTTTAGGTTCTTGGTTATTGGTTAACGGTTCTTGGTTATTGGTTATTGGCTTTTGGCTATTTGCCATTGGCTGTCAAGCACAAAAAGTGCAACGCGTGATGATTCCCGGCAAGGGCAACATCGACGTGGAGCAACTGAACAAGCGTGTAGACCTGAATCAGGACATTTCGCGCCTGAACCTGACGGAACTGCGCGTGCTTCGTAACAGTTTCTTTGCACGCGAGGGCTACCCGTTCCGCGATGCCTTCCTGCGTGGCGTGTTCCAGTGTACGTCGTGGTACGACTCGCTGATGGAAAAGCGTTGGTCAAAGGTGGAGGACTTGATGGAATACAAAGAGAACGAGGATTATCGCGACACCTACTACAAGGCCGATGCCAAGGTGCCCATAAAGACCACGAAGACTGAGCAGGCTTTCATCAATATGCTGTTAGCACGCGAAAAAGAGTTGAAAAAGCAGAACTTCATACCCAGCCAGAGCGGTTACCGCATCAACATGGACAACGTGGTGAATGCCATGCAGCTGACGGAGTATCCTGCACCGCTGAAGGACAAACTGGGACGCAACGGCTTTGCCATCGTACCAGCCAAGCACGACCAGTTGTTCCATGTGTACGAGAGCAACGACTACACGAGCTTCCCCAATTTCGTGACTACCGACCTCTATCTGCAGTTGTACCATCTCTACTTCGACTGTCTGCTGCGCGACGTGGAACAGCAGAAGTTGCACGACGTGGTGCAGAAACTTTGTGAGCGTGGCCAGCAGTTGACAGCTAATGGCCAACTGCCAAAAGCTAACGGCCAATGGCTCAAAACCTACTTCGACGTGGGCCATGCCCTGATAACTGGTCAGAAGGGTGCTGACGGTACGGTGGCTGAAGAGGTGCGGAATTCTACGACATACGAAGCTGCTATGTCGGAATTCCTGGGTTACACGGATATTCCTTTCCAGTACCCGCTGTTCCGTCCGCGTGGCCACTACACCCGCAACGACACACTGAAGCAGTACTTCCACGCTATGATGTGGTTGCAGACGGTACCCTTCGGCACGGATGTGCCTTCACAGTTGGAGAACGCCGTCATACTGGCCGATATGGTAGGCAGCGACGCCCAGATGCGCCAGCTCTACCAGCAGCTGTTCGAACCCATGACATGGTTGTTCGGTTCCCCCGACAACATCACTATTATGCAGGTGTACGACCTCATGAAGGGTCGCAAGGGCAAAGAGCTGCTGAAAAACAAGAAGGCCATGGCACAGTTGCGTAGCGAGATAGAAACGCTGGCCCAACAGCAGACACGTATAAAACCCAAATTCCAGTTCAGCAGTCCTTACAAGATTAACCTGCTACCCCAGCGCTACATGCCCGATGGCGAGGTATTGCAGGAGATGGTGGACTACGACAGTCACCCGACGAAGCGTGCACTGCCCAAGGGTCTGGATGTCTTTGCGTCGATGGGGGTAGCATCGGCAGAACGGATTCTCATCGAGGAAATCGGTGAGCACAAACAGTGGGACGGGTTTGTACCTGCCCTGAATCGTATGAAACAGCGCATGAAGGAGATTGACTGGCAGCAGACCATCAGCACGCGCTGGATGGACGCGCTGAAGACGCTGAATAATACGGACAACGGCTACCCCTACTTCATGCTGACCCCCGAATGGCAGAAGAAGGACCTGAACGCCGCCCTGGCCTCGTGGGCCGAACTGAAACACGACGCCATCCTATATGCCAAGCAACCGTTTGGTGCAGAGTGTGGCGGTGCTGGTCCCCCCGAGCCCGTAATGACAGGTTATGTGGAGCCTAACGTCCAATTCTGGCGCAAGGCCATCAGTCTGCTCAACGCCACTGCCGACGTGTTGGAGCGTTACCATCTGACTACTGAAAAGGGCAAGCGCGCCACCGAGCGTCTGCGCGAAGAGGCAGAGTTCCTGTTACAGGTCAGCCAGAAAGAGCTGGCTGGCAAGAAATTGGATGAGGCCGAGTACGACGCCCTGAAGCATATCGGTGCCACGTTCGAGAATATCTCTCTCGATCTGGTACGCGACGAAGAGCAGTACCTGATGGGCTGGAACGATGTTGAGGGGACTGACCGCAAGGTGGCACTCATCGCTGACGTCTATACCGCCAATTCACTCAACAACCCTGAGAAGTGCGTGATGTACGTGGCGGTGGGGTTGGCAGACGAGATATACTGCATCGTGGAGGTTGACGGCTACCTGTGGCTGATGCGTGGTGCCGTCCTGTCGTATCGTGAGACGAGACGTGGTTTGGACATCCTGCGACTGACAGACGAAGAGTGGCAGAAGAATCTGGAGACGTATCCTGACGAGGGACGTCCCACATGGATGCAGGACATCATCGTACCACTGAAGCCTGCCGAGGCACCCAAGGCGAATGAGAGGTTTTTCTATAGCACTGGCTGTTAGCCTGTTCTGTATTTCGGCACACGGTGCCGATACACTGGACATCGTCCTGACAGGCGACATCCTACTGGATCGTGGGGTGCGACAGGTTATTGACCGCCAGGGCATCGACCAGCTATTCTCGACCAGCATCGACTCCGTGCTACAGTCGTCCGACGTGGTGGTGGGCAACTTGGAGTGTCCTGCCACAAAGATCAAGGCTCCTGTGTTCAAGCAGTACATCTTCAGGGCAGAACCAGAATGGCTCACAGACCTGAAACGGCATGGGGTGACGCACCTGAATCTGGCTAACAACCACTCGATAGACCAAGGGCGTGAGGGCTTGCTGGATACATATCAAAATATCTTGAAGGCAGGCATCATCCCCTTTGGAGCAGGGCAGAACATGCAGGAAGCCATACGACCCGTCCTGCTGAGCAAGACGCCACGACGGGTATGGCTCGTGGCATCGCTACAACTGGCTTTGGAAAACTATGCCCACCTGCCCGACAAGCCGTGCGTCAGTCAGCAGAGCATCGATGCACTATGTCAGCAGATAGCCCAACTGCGTAAGGACGACCCACAGTGCTACATCATTGTCAGTCTGCATTGGGGTTGGGAAAACCACGTGGAGGTTGTGGCCCGGCAGCACTACGATGCCCATCAGCTGGTGAATGCGGGAGCCGACTGTCTGGTATGCCACCATACGCACACGCGACAACCCATGGAGTGGTATCGTGACAAGCCCATCTATTACGGCTTGGGCAACTTCATCTTCGACCCGCAGCGCGACATCAACCGTCGTGGTGCCATCGTACGCCTGACGATAACAGAGCGTGATGCCACAGCGGAAGAAATACCTATTTATATTAGGAATTGTACACCGGAAATAATGCTTAATGCATAATTCATAATGCATAATTCATAATTCGTAATTTATAATATGATTAACCAACAACTATTAAATCCTAAGAGTATCGCCATCATTGGCGGTTCGAACAATGTGCATAAGCCAGGTGGTGCCGTCGTGCGCAACCTGCTGAGTGGTGGCTACAAGGGTATGCTACGTATCGTGAATCCGAAGGAGGACGAGGTGCAGGGTATCAAGGTGTTCCACGACGCACGCGAGTTGCCCCCGACGGAACTGGCCATCCTTGTGGTAGCTGCGAAATACTGTCCGGAGTACGTGGAACTGCTGGCCAAAGAGAAACAGACACGTGCCTTCATCATCATCTCGGCAGGTTTCAGCGAGGAGACGAAGGCTGGTGCCGAACTGGAACAGCGCATCCTCGACGTCTGCAGGCAATACGGTGCGGCACTGATTGGTCCGAACTGTATTGGTCTGCTGAACCGCAACCACCACTCAGTATTCACAAAACCTATCCCCAAACTGAATCCGCAGGGTGTCGATTTCATCAGCGGCTCAGGTGCTACGGCAGTCTTCATCCTGGAGAGTGCCGTCATCAAGGGTTTGCAGTTCAATAGTGTGTGGTCGATAGGCAACGGCAAACAGATTGGCATTGAGGACGTGCTGCAATATATGGACGAGAACTTCAATCCAGATACCGACTCGAAGGTAAAGCTACTGTATATCGAGAACATCTCGAATCCTGACAAACTGCTGTACCATGCCAGCAGTCTGATTCGCAAGGGTTGTCGCATAGCCGCCATCAAGGCCGGCGCATCGGAGAGTGGCAGCCGTGCGGCATCGAGTCATACAGGTGCTATCGCCTCCAGCGACTCCGCAGTAGAAGCATTGTTCCGCAAGGCAGGCATCGTCCGTTGTTTTTCACGCGAAGAGCTGACCACGGTAGGCTGCATCTTTACCCTGCCTGAGTTGAAGGGCAAGAACTTTGCCATCGTCACACATGCCGGCGGACCAGGCGTGATGCTGACGGACGCCCTGTCAAAAGGTGGGCTGAATGTTCCCAAGATAGAAGGGGCAGAGGCTGACGAGCTGAAAAGCAAGCTGTTCCCTGGGTCGGCAGTGGCTAACCCCATCGACATCCTTGCTACAGGAACTCCCGAACAGTTAGGCATTGCCATCGACTACTGCGAAAACAAGTTCGACGACATCGATGCCATCGCCGTCATCTATGGCACACCAGGACTGACACAGTTGTACGAGGCCTACGAGGTGTTGCACCAGAAGATGCTGGAGTGCAAAAAGCCTATTTTCCCCATCCTGCCCAGTCTGCATACGGCAGGTCCCGAGGTGGCTGAATTCCTGCAAAAGGGGCACGTCAACTTCAGCGACGAGGTGACGCTGGCCACCGCGCTCTCGCAGATAATGCGCACACCCAAGCCCGCACCACAGGAGGTACAGCTTTACGGCATCGATATACCCAGACTGAACAAAATCATCTTTAGCATCGAGAAGGATGGCTACGTGCCACCGCAGACCGTACGTGACATTCTCTCGTGTGCAGGCATTCCCCTCGTACCCGAGATGGTCAGCACATCAAAGGAGGCACTGATGGCCTTTGCCAACGAGGTGGGCTATCCCGTCGTAGCCAAGGTGGTGGGTCCCGTGCACAAGAGTGACGTAGGTGGTGTAGCCCTGAACATCCGCACAGAGAAACATTTGGCTCTGGAGTTCGACCGCATGATGGGTATTCAGGATGCCACTGGCGTGATGGTACAGAAAATGCTAAAGGGTACCGAGTTGTTTATCGGTGCCAAGTACGAAGAGCGTTTCGGACACGTGGTACTCTGCGGCTTGGGCGGCATCTTCGTCGAGGTGCTGAAAGACGTGTCGTCAGGTCTGGCTCCACTGACCTATGGCGAAGCCTACTCGATGATTCACTCGCTGCGTGGCTATAAAATAATAAAAGGTACGCGCGGACAACAGGGCATCAACGAACAGAAGTATGCAGAAATCATTGTCCGACTGTCCACCCTACTCCGCTTTGCCACGGAAATCAAGGAGATAGACATCAATCCTCTCCTTGCAGACGAAAACAACGTGGTGGCTGTCGATGCCCGTATATTGATTGAGAAATAAAATATATTATTAGTAATTACTCATTTAAAGAAGCCTTGAGCCTTCAGGGCTTCTTTTAGTCCTTCCGACATGGCCTCATTATCAGCCTTGGTATAGCGGATATCCGTGAATATCTGCGCCAAGGTCTGCTTGTGGTTTATCTCCACGAAGTGCTGATTCTCGGGCAACTGTTCCTTATAACCATAGAAAGCGTCGATATCTGCAGCTGTCGGCTCGTGATAGGTCTCGCTATGTACGAAACTCTCCAAGGGCAGACGGTCTGTCAATGGCGGTTGCTCAGCAGGCCAGCCAACCGTCAGCGTGGCCACAGGCATCACGAGTTTGGGCAACTGCAACGCCTCGATAATCTGCATGGGCAGATAGACGGTGGTACCCAGATAGCAATAGCCTAACCCCTCTTCGTCCATCAGGTTACACAACGTCTGCGTATAGAGCAGAGCATCAATGGCCGCATTCTGGAACGATAGAAAATTGTCGTAACCTGGCATGGCCTGACGTTCCTCACACCAACGCGTGGTACGATGGAAGTCGGCACAGATGGTCAGCACCACTGGGGCCTCGGTTACCATAGGCTGGTTAAAATGGGCTGGTGCCAAACGCTGCTTCATCTCTTCCGAGCGCGTCACCACCACGCTATACAGCTGGAGGTTGCCCATGGTTTGTGTACGACTGGCCTCCGTCAGCAGACGGTTTAACAGAGTGTCGCTGACGGGCTTTTGTGCATATTTTCGGATTGTCCGACGGGTATCAAGATTCTTCATAAATTCCAAATGAGAAATGAGAAATGTAAATGTAAATGAAAAATGAGAAATGCAGACGTGACACGGAATTCGTAATTATCCATTATCAATTATGCATTAAGCATTAATTTCGGTTCTGCAACCTCCTTACCACGACAGAAGCGATGCACGATCTGACGGTCGTCGCCCACATAGATGAAGCGCTCCAGGCGATGCAGCAGCGAGTACTCAGAAGGATAGAGCACAGCATCATCAATGACCAGTGCGTCGAACTCGTAGCCTGGCTCGAAGCTACCCACCTTACCAAAGAAACTACCTGCAGACTTGGTGGCAATCCAGAAGATTTCGGGCAGTGTGAGGAAAGCCTTGTCGTGGTTCTGCTGGTATTGCATCTTGCTGACCTGAATGGCATAGACCAGCATGCGGAACATGTTGAGGTCGTGGCCACCACTGATGTCACTACCCAGACCGATGGGCAATCCCTCGTCCAAGAAGGTGCGGATGGGCGCCATGCCTGATGCGATATTGAAGTTCGAGGTAGGACAGTGGGCCACCATCACGCCGTTACGCTTCATCAACTCCAGTTCACTGCCGTGCGTCCATACGCAGTGGGCCATGATCGTCGGCGTCTGTCCGAAGAGTCCGTAACGGTTGTAGGCGTCGCCATAGTTCTCACTCTCAGGCTCCAGTTCAGCAACCCAGGCAATCTCAGAGGTATTCTCCGACAGGTGCGACTGAACCGGCAAATGGTATTTCTTAGCCAGTTCGCCACAGGCTTTCAACAGCTCTGGCGTACACGACGGCACAAAACGCGGGGTGATGATAGGACGAACCAGCGCATCAGGCTGGTTGAACTCGGCAATAAGCTTCTCATTGCCCTCGACGGCAGCCTCCACATCCTCACAAAGGGCATCAGGACAGTTACGGTTCATGGCCACCTTACCGACCAGTGCACCCATGCCTGCCTCCTGATACAGTTTCATCAGCACACGGGTACTCTCCGTATGGATAGTACCGAAGACGACGCTGCGCATCGTACCGAATAGCCACTGGGTATGCAGGAAACGGCGATACATACGGTCAGCATAATCCACGTCAGCATATTTCGACTCCTCAGGGAAGGTATAGTTCTGTAGCCAAGGCAACAGTTCCAGATCCATGGCCACGCCCTGGTTATGAACCTGCGGTGCATGCACATGCATGTCGTTCATAGCAGGAATGAGCAGCTTGTCACCAAAGTCAACGATCTCAGCATCCTGAGCATTGAACGCCGGACATTGAGCGTTGAGGTCTGCCAGATTGTTTGCAACGCCCACTACGATGCCGTTCTCCACAGCCATGTAACCATTCTCAAAGACCTCGAAATGATCCTTCTCCTTCGTAAAGAGAATATGTGCCTTATATACCTTTTTCATCATGATATAGTATTGATTTGTTAACTAATTGCTGCAAAGATACAAATAAATTAGGAATTAGGAATTAGGAATTAGGAATTATTTTATCATGCAACTGCAAATTTCTCACATTATATTTGGAATTTTGCTCGGTTTATACTATCTTTGCCGCATATAACTATAAATTGAAATACTATGGATAAAGAGTTTCTTATTCACCTTTGCGGTTGGATAGCCAGCTTCGGTCTGATTTTGGGCTATTTGCCACAAGCTATTCAGACTATTCGTACTCGGAACACGGACGGCATATCCTTGCCAGGCTTCATCATGATGGCCATCGGTTGTTTTGCCTTCGTGGTTCAGGGTCTTCTGATTGAGAATTACTATCTGCTGCTCACCAACTTAATTACCTTCACCTGTAGCGTGATTATCTTCACCATCAAGATGATAAACGACTATGGGAAGAAGAAGTGAAGAGTGAATAGTGTGAAACTACAACTAAGACAACCAAAGACAACTAAGACAACAATGGAAAAAATCAGGTTGTTTAAGTTGTCCTAACTTGTCTTAGTTGTAGTTCATCAAAACACCGACAAAAAGTCAGAAGAATCTGCCTATTTGTCGGTTTCTTCTTTGTCGGCATACATTTTGTCCGCCTGTTAGCAGATAAACAATAAAAATGGAGGACAAAACTATGACATTAGACAAGTTTACTATCAAAGCGCAAGAGGCCGTACAGCAGGCTGTCAACACAGCACAGCTGAACGGTCAGCAGGTCATCGAACCTGTACACATACTGAAAGGTATATTGGAGAAGGCGAAGGACGTCACAACCTTCATCTTCCAGAAACTCGGCGTGAACGCCCAGCAGATTGACATGCTCGTGGATCAGGAAATCAAGCACCTGCCACGTGTTCAGGGCGGACAGCCGTATCTCTCAAATGACAGTAACAATGTACTGGTGCGTGCACAGGAACAGTCGCAGAAAATGGGCGACGAGTTCGTTGCATGCGAGCCTATCCTGCTGGCCCTGTTATCCGTCAACTCCACTGCCTCACGCATCATGAAGGATGCCGGGTGTACGGAGAAGGACATGCTGAAGGCCATACAGGAACTGCGACAGGGTCAGAAGGTGCAGAGCCAGAGTGCCGACGATAACTACCAGTCGTTGGAGAAGTATGCCAAGAACCTCGTGGACCTGGCACGTCAGGGCAAGCTCGACCCCGTCATCGGCCGTGACGACGAGATTCGCCGTGTGCTGCAGATTCTGAGCCGTCGTACCAAGAACAACCCCATTCTGATTGGTGAGCCTGGTACGGGTAAGACCGCCATCGTCGAGGGCCTGGCTGGTCGTATCGTACGTGGTGACGTACCAGAGAACCTGAAGGACAAGCAGCTTTATTCTCTTGACATGGGTGCCCTGGTGGCTGGTGCCAAATACAAGGGCGAGTTCGAGGAACGTCTGAAGTCGGTCATCAACGAGGTGACAAAGGCTGAGGGGCGCATCATCCTCTTCATTGACGAGATACACACGCTGGTGGGTGCCGGTGGCGGCGAGGGAGCGATGGATGCCGCCAACATTCTGAAACCCGCCCTGGCTCGTGGTGAACTGCGTGCCATCGGTGCCACGACGCTGAACGAGTACCAGAAGTATTTCGAGAAGGACAAGGCACTGGAACGCCGTTTCCAGACGGTGATGGTTGACGAGCCTGACGAGCTCAGCGCCATTTCCATTCTCCGTGGTCTGAAGGAGCGTTACGAGAACCACCACAAGGTACGTATTCAGGACGATGCCTGTATCGCCGCCGTACAACTCTCTGAGCGTTACATCTCCGAACGATTCCTGCCCGACAAGGCCATCGACCTGATGGACGAGGCTGCTGCCAAGCTGCGTATGGAGCGCGACTCGGTGCCTGAGGAACTGGATGAGATCACCCGCCGTCTGGCCCAGCTGGAGATTGAGCGCGAGGCCATTAAGCGCGAGGGTGACGAGCCAAAAATTGCACAACTCGACAAGGAGATAGCTGAACTGAAAGAGCAAGAGACCCAGTTCCGTGCCAAATGGGAGGGCGAACGCCAGCTGATCAACAAAATTCAGCAGGACAAACAGGAAATGGAGAACCTGCGTCTGGAGGCTGATCGTGCCGAGCGCGAAGGTGACTATGGCAAGGTGGCTGAGATACGCTACTCGAAAATAAAGACATTAGAGGATGACATCAAATCGATACAGTCGCAGTTAGCCTCTGCACAGGATGGCAATGCGATGGTTCGCGAAGAAGTCACTGCCGACGATATTGCAGAGGTAGTCAGCCGTTGGACCGGCATCCCTGTCACGCGTATGATGCAGAGCGAACGCGAAAAACTGCTGCATCTGGAGGCGGAACTGCACCGTCGTGTCATTGGTCAGGACGAAGCCATCACCGCCGTGTCTGATGCCGTGCGTCGCTCGCGTGCCGGATTGCAGGACCCCAAGCGTCCTATCGCCTCGTTCATCTTCCTGGGAACCACGGGTGTCGGTAAGACGGAACTGGCCAAGACGTTGGCTGAATACCTGTTCAACGACGAGACCATGATGACGCGTATCGACATGTCCGAATATCAGGAGAAGCATACCGTTTCGCGTCTGGTTGGTGCCCCTCCGGGCTACGTAGGCTACGACGAGGGTGGTCAGCTGACAGAGGCCGTGCGCCGCAAGCCGTACTCTGTCGTGCTGTTCGACGAAATCGAGAAAGCACATCCTGACGTCTTCAACATTCTGTTGCAGGTGTTGGACGACGGACGACTGACCGACAACAAGGGGCGTACCGCCAACTTCAAGAACACCATCATCATCATGACCAGCAACGCCACGCGCGAACAGCTACGCATGACCATGCGTCCTGAGTTCCTGAACCGTATCGACGAGATAATCACCTTCACGCCGCTCACGCAGGAGCAGATTGCCGACGTCGTTCGTCTGCAGATGAAGAAGGTAACGGATATGCTCGAGCCGCAGGGCATCCGCCTGGAGACCACTGAGGCTGCTATCAACTATCTGGCCAAAGAGGGCTACGACCCCGACTTCGGTGCCCGTCCTGTGAAGCGTGCCATCCAGCAGCTGGTACTGAACGACCTGTCGCGCAAGATACTGGCTGACGAGGTGAACCGCGACAAGCCCATCATCATCGACGAGTTTGGCGACGGCCTCGTGTTCCGCAACTGATTCGTTGAAGTCTCTACGGATATTTTCTATCACCACGATGCTGATGAGTGCCATCAGTGTCGTGGTGTTTTTTATCGTAATGTTACAGAAAAATCGGAATAAGCACTTGGTTGTATTCAGAATTTATTGTAATTTTACAGAAAAATCGGAATAAACACTTGGTTATATTCAGAATTTATTGTAATTTTGCAGAAAAATCGGAATAACATGGTGCAATACATTCAACGTGAGACTTATCTCCAACAGCTCGTCAACAGGATGAATAATGGAGAAGTAAAAATTGTCACAGGTTCCAGGCGATCAGGTAAATCATGGCTATTAAATAGGATTTTCAAAGATTACCTTCTGGCCAAAGGCGTACCTGAAGAGAACATTATCATCGTATCGTTCGATGTTGATGACGAGGAAGAACATGGCGACCTTACCGACCGCCAAGCCCTGAAGTCGTACCTGTATAGTCGTATCGTTTCTGAGGAAGCCCCCTATTATATCATACTCGACGAGGTGCAAGAGGTCGAAGATTTTGAGAAAATCGTGAACGGCTTGAATGCCAAGGACAACATAGATGTCTATATTACTGGCAGCAATTCTCACTTTCTATCGTCCGACATTAAGACCATCTTCCGCGGACGTGGTGACGAGATAAGAGTCTATCCATTCTCCTTCAAAGAGTTTTGTACCAATCGTAGTGAGCCCGTAAACGAACTTTGGAAGGAATATTACACATACGGTGGTATGCCTGGACTGCTAAGACAGCGTACACCAGAGCAGAAGGTTGCCTACTTGCAGCGTCTATGGAATAAGACTTATATTGATGATGTCGTGGAGCGTCACAATATCAAGAATCGCGAGGCATTGTCAGCCTTAGCCAATGCACTATGTTCCTCGGTGGGATCGTTGACAAATTCCAATCGGGTAAGCAACATTCTACAGAGTGTGCAAAAAGTAAAAATAGACCCCAACACCGTAGCCAAGTATATTGGATATCTGGAGGAAGCTTTCCTGTTTGAGGGTGCATTGCGGTTTAACATCAAGGGAAACAAATACTACGAAAGCATCAAGAAATACTATGCTGTCGATGTAGGGCTGAGAAATGCAAAACTCAATTTCCGTCAACAGGAGGTTACCCACATCATGGAAAATGTGATTTACAACGAGCTCCGCATGCGTGGATTCACCGTGGATGTAGGGGTGATTGAGGCACGTGAAAGACTACGGGTAGGCGAACAAGGTTCGGGAACAATTCGCAATGAAAAAATGGAGTATATCCAATACGAGATAGACTTCATTGCCAACAACGGTACGGACAAATACTATATCCAGTCCGCTTTCACCTTAGACACGGAAGAGAAAAAACAACAAGAACTGAAATCACTTCTCAAAATCGACGATAGCTTCAGGAAAATTGTGATTGTCGGAAACGATATTGCCGAATATACAGACGACAAGGGCATTCGCTACATTGGCCTTTTCCAATTCCTGCTCAAATCCTTAGTTTAATGAGGCTTCAGGCAGGCTCTTGCCATACTGTAGGCATACTCACGAGTAAGCTTAGGAGCAGCTTAGAGTATGGCTAGAGTATGGCTAGAGTATGGCTAAAGTATGGCTAGAGTATGGTTCCCAAGGTTGTATGTGCCTTTTCAACCTACAACGTTTGCGTAAAAAATTACAATAAAATGTTTGGCTGTTTCCAGAATAATCACTACCTTTGCAGCATCTTCCTGTACTGCGGGAACAAAACAAACTGCTAATTAATATATTTATTAACATAATTTACTAACAAAACAACAAACAAATGAAAAAACTATTTACTTTATTGACTCTGATTGGCTTAGCCATTGGGGCAAGTGCGCAAACTACCATTTTCTCTTGGGAGGGTGGTGATCCTGATGCGACTGTCAGTGGTGGAACTGTAACTGCTAACAATGCAGGTACTGATTGTACAAGCGATGATGTTAACATGGCTAATGCAACCTATCATGTTATTCGTCTTAGAGGTGCTAAGGATTATTCGACCAACGTTGTAGTATTCACGCTTGAAAAAGCCCTTATGGCAGGTGACCAAATTAAAGTGACAGCTTACCGTAACAAGAATGATAAGAATAAAGCTACTGGTTTTCTTGCTAAGTTTGACAAAGGCGGTTCCGTAAATTCAGGAGGCTCAACAGAATTTGTGAATATTGACAACTCCAGTGCTTCAGAAGGAGACGCAAATAGAGGTGACACGCCAAACACTATAACTTTGGACGTTCCAGCTGCTGCTACAGGAAGTAAGACTATTACTGCTACTCGTGCGAATACTGGAACAAACCTTTTTATTACCAAAGTTGAGGTTATCCGTACATCATCGGATATAGTTCCAATAGGCTCATTCACTCCAGCTTCGCTGAGTGTAACCCCAGGGGCTTCCGTTTCTGCCCCGACGCTATCTATCTTGGACGACGAAGATCACGACATCAGTGACAAATACACCATAGCATATAGCTCAAATAATACGAATATTGCCACAGTCAACTCCACTACAGGTGAACTCTCACTTGTTGGAACCAATGAAGGTAAGGCTACTATCACCGCTACATTTACACATAACACTGATGGTTATAAAGATGGTTCTGCAAGCTATACGGTAACTGTTTCCTCTGTACTGACGTATCCGTACACATGGGATTTTAGCACTTTTGGTACATCTGGTACATGGGACAAACTCGCTGCTGATGCCACTAATTGGGTAGCAAATGGTAGTAACACATACCAAAGTAACGTAACAATGAATGGCATAATTCAGGCTGGTGGAGTTACAATTCCTGAAACTAAATTTATAAACTTCTCCAATTTTGCAAAAAATAAAATTTACCTGAATAAGACCTCTTTACAGTTGAATGGTTCAAGTCTTACTATCTCCGTACCTGACCTGAAAGCAGGCTACTATGTAGCTGTTGATTTCGAGAATCCATCGGGTTCTGAAAGCCGTGGTTTGACATTAGGAAACGTGAATGAAACAGCAGAAAACAAATTAGCAGCATCTACTCGCGAAACCAGAATCTTTACCGTCAAGGCTGATGGTGCTGTCACCCTTAGGAGCACCAGTGGCGTAAGGATCTATGGTATTCAGGTTACCACAACTGCTCCTACTGCCTCTATTACCCCTGCTACAGAAAAATCAACTTATGTTACTACAAAAGCACTTGACTTTACTGGCATAAGTGGTTTAAAGGCATACAGAGCCTCTGAAGCATCAGGTGGCACAGTGACTTTGGAAGAAGTTGGAGCAGCTCCTGCAGGTACTCCATTGATTCTTATCGGTACAGCTGGTACAGAATATAATGTACCTGAAACCAACACACCAGCAGCTCTTGGAACCAACTTATTAAAGGCTGGTGACGGTTCGACAACATTTGATGGTTCTACGTTTGACTATATCCTTTACACAGATGGCAAATTCCATCAGATTATTAGCGGTAATGTACCTGTAGGCAAGGCATACCTGCATTGTGACAGTGACCCGACAACCTCGTCGGCACCATACCTGACATTCAACATCGGTAACCTCACAGGCATTAGCACTATTGTAAAGAACGACGAAGACATAAAGAACGTCTTCGACCTGCAAGGCCGCAAGGTTGCGCAGCCTACGAAGGGTCTGTACATCATGAATGGCAAAAAGGTTGTGATTAAGTAAGACTACGAAGTAAACTAATAAAACGAAATGAAAATTATGAAAAAGAAATATATCAATCCAACAATGGAAGTTGTCGAGATTCAGATTCAGCAATCGATATTAACAGCATCAGTACCTATTGACTCTACTGGATTGGATGGTAGCAATGCTGCTGCCCCCGAATACGATTTTGAAGAACAATTTTGAGTATCAATCTAAAAAGAACATACACAAACTACTACAGATTTTGCCGACTCGCAAGGGTCGGCAAAATTGTTTTCCAGACATTATAGCAGTTATGTTGGCTCATTCAGGGCACAGGGCTATAGTCTGTCTGGAGTATGGCCATAACACATTGCCAATATTTCACAGCTTATCCCATCGTATGGAATAAGCGGCAAGTAGCTTCAAGGGTATTTGTAGTTCCGTTGCTGTCTTGCACCAGTCTTTGATGGCGGCACGAACCTCCTCAATAATCTCTGATGCTTCTTGGCGTTCAAGCATGTAGCTCTCGCTTGCAGAAAGCAGGACGTTTATATCCGACTCTTCCGTGTATGAGTCAATGAGCAGGCATTGATGTGACTTTGCTCCAGGATTGATGTCGTATGCAGGAGAGAGTGTCCAGCCTTTCGGAGTAAGCAGGAAACCATGATTGCGGAAGTGGTCATCGGTGTTGCCAAACATAATGTTGAATGCCACTCTGCGATAAAGTTCACGGAGATTTTGCCGTACATCGGTACACCCACGAAGAATGAAATCAACGATGTCAAGATAGCCGTTACCTGTGCTGCTGCCAGCTCCATCGTCAAAACCAAGCAACGACATAGCAGAAGCAAAATGAATGCGGCGGCCTTCAGTTATTCTGTCGAAGCGTTCAGAAAGAAGCAGGTCACGGTCTTTTGAAATCTTGATGGTTCGCGTTTTTGCCACGTTGATGCCAGCCTTGGCCGCAAGCTGATGCGAGAAGTGCTCAATAAGTTCAGTATTCTCCAAATCCTTCTTTGATGGGAACTTTGCCACGTACAGTTTCCCGTCCGTATCAACTACGTTGGCCTTAGGACGAGCACCGCCAAGCGAGGTTCCTGGGTCAATCAGCTGGTCGAGCCAGCGTTGTTCCGGCAATTCATTGCGCTCCTCTGCCAACTCAATCTCATGGCATGCATCGCACAGGGCGCGAAGACTCTCAATAGGGGGAACAAGATATTTTGCACTCGCGTTGATATAGTCATCACCATCTGCCTCTTTGTAACGTATGCCTCCCATACGAGTGAAGTCTTCGATACCAATGAGATAGTCGTAATTAGTGAGCATACGTTTCGGTCTGCCTTCTTGTTGGGCAGTCAATCGTTCTCTGCGGTCAAGCAACAAACGTCCCCAGCGGTCGGGGAAGGAATCCTTGACAAAACCGAATACATTATCATTGCCTCGCGGATGCTGCAGAGAAGGAACATTCAGCAGGTCACCACTCAGCAGAATGCCGCCATGCTGTTTCAACCACTGGCGCGAATACTCAAAGACAAAATGGTCTTTGCCACGAACATGTTCGTAGCCTAATGTTCCTATCTCTTCGGGAGAGGTTAGGAAGTCAAAATCTGCGCAAACTATAATCCTCTTCATTTTCGAAGTAATTCTGCATCCTGAAGTTGTCTGCCAAGAGCATCGTCGGCAGCCAGCAGGGTGATGTCGTTTTCCAGATTAAGTGCAAAGAGTACACGCGCATAGATACCCATGGAGACCGTGGGGTCGCCATGTTCCACCTTTGAGACAGTCAGGCGTGTCACCGTAGCCCTGTCTGCAATGTCCTGCATAGACAGATGCCTGCGCTTGCGGGCCAACATGATTTGCTCACCCATAATCTTCAGGTTATGGCTCAATGCCCTTGGCATCGTTTTGCCAAATGTATTCTTTCCCATAATTGTATCTTATTGGGTGCAAAGATAAGTAAAAATGTTTAATATAACAAACATTTTAAGAAAAATCTGCAATTTCGCGTTGTATTGTCACACCCGCAGACCAACTGACAACCTAGGGATAAGAAAAATGGTCGACACCTCTAACACCTCTAACACCAAGAAAACAGAGGCCAAACCCAGAAAAATGGCGGTGAAAGAGACGAAAAAAGCCTCCCTCAAGCCGGCTGACGAAAAGCCACCATGCATTTTGCGCATTTTGATATCATTCTATTCTGTATTCGCGTTTTAACCAAAGTTCGAACAGCGGATCCACGAAAGAGAAAGCTCAACCTGACGGTATTTACACTGGTGTCGTGGTTACTGTCGCTCGCTATACTCCAACTGCTGACGCAAGGTCGCCTAAGCAGGATCAACGCATGGCTTGGCGGAGCAGTGTGGCTCATGGAGCTGGCACTGTTCGTACCAGCCGTCATCTTCGTGACTGGGCGATGGCTCATGGCATTTGCTGTGGTATTCTTCTATGGCACGTGGTATCTTGTGGATTGTTTTTGTGACTATGTGAAGAGTAGCATGCCACGAAAGGTGCAGGAAGTGGAGTATTGTTGTAGAGCTTGGATCTTTTTTAAGAGAAAATCAACTTTCGCAAACTCTGCTTGCTTCAAGTATAAAGGGTGCATAGGGTGCAAATAATTTGGGTGTTAGAGGTGTTAGAGGTGTAACCTGTTTTTGCAATTTACGTGCGCGCGCGAAAAATCTCCAAAATAGAGGAAAAACACATTTGACAATCGGCACCTAAGGTACCACCATCATACATCAGCCATCATACATCATACATCAGCCATCTAAACGTGTACTATTCACCCTAAAACGTTTGCGTAAAAATGTTCATACTATCTTTTGGGACTTTCAAGAATAATCACTACCTTTGTAGCATCATTACCAAAGGTATGTGGTACAAAACAAACTGCTAATTAATATATATATTAACATAATTTACTAACAAAACAACAAACAAATGAAAAAACTATTTACCTTATTGACTCTGATTGGCTTAGCCATTGGGGCAAGTGCACAAACTACCATTTTCTCTTGGGAGGGTGGTGATCCTGATGCGACTGTCAGTGGTGGAACTGTAACTGCTAACAATGCAGGTACTGACTGTACAAGCGATGATGTTAACATTGCTAATGCAACCTATCATGTTATTCGTCTTAGAGGTGCTAAGGATTATTCGACCTACGTTGTAGTATTCACGCTTGACAAAGCCCTTATGGCAGGTGACCAAATTAAAGTGACGGCTTACCGTAATAAGAATGCTGTAGATAAAGCTACTGGTTTTCTTGCTAAGTTTGACAAAGGCGGTTCCGTAAATTCAGGAGGCTCAACAGAATTTGTGAATATTGACAACTCCAGTGCTTCAGAAGGAGACGCAAATAGAGGTGACACGCCAAACACTATAACTTTGGACGTTCCAGCTGCTGCTACAGGAAGTAAGACTATTACTGCTACTCGTGCGAATACTGGAACAAACCTTTTTATTACCAAAGTTGAGGTTATCCGTACATCATCGGATATAGTTCCAATAGGCTCATTCACTCCAGCTTCGCTGAGTGTAACCCCAGGTTCTGCAGTTTCTGCCCCGACGCTATCTATCTTGGACGACGAAAATCATGACATCAGTGACAAATACACCATAGCTTATAGCTCAAACAATACGAGTATTGCCACAGTCAACTCCACTACAGGTGAGCTCTCACTTGTTGGAACCAATGAAGGCAAGGCTACTATCACCGCTACATTTACACATAAGACCGATGGTTATATAGATGGTTCTGCAAGCTATACGGTAACCGTTTCCTCTGTGCTGACGTATCCGTACACATGGGATTTTAGCACTTTTGGCACATCTGGTACATGGGACAAACTCGCTGCTGATGCCACTAATTGGGAAGCAAATGGTAGCAACACATACCAGAATAAAGTAACAATGAGTGGCACGATTCAGGCTGGTGGAGTTACTATTCCTGAAACTAAATTTATAAACTTCTCCAGTTTTTCAAATAAAAAGATTTACCTGAATAAGACTTCTTTACAGTTGAACGGTTCAAATCTTACTATCTCCGTACCCGACCTGAAAAAAGGCTACTATGTTGCTGTTGATTTCGAGAATCCATCGGGTTCTGAAAGCCGTGGCTTGACATTAGGGAACGTAAATGAAACAGCAGAAAACAAATTAGCAGCATCTACTCGCGAAACTAGAATCTTTACCGTCAAGGCTGATGGTGACGTTACCCTCAAGAGTACCAGTGGCGTAAGAATCTATGGCATTCAAGTTACCACAACTGCTCCAAAGGCCTCTATCACTCCTGCAAAGGAATACACAACTTACATTGCTCCTGCTGCTCTCGACTTCACTGGTCTTGACATTAAGGCCTATGTAGCCACTGAGGCAACGGCATCCGCTATCACTGTGGAGGAAGTAACAACTGTTCCTGCTGGTACAGCTTTGATTCTGAAGAAGGGTACTGCCGCTTCATACGATGTGCCTGTTATTGCATCAGCATCTGCATCTGCTCCTGCCAAGAATTTGCTAAAGGGTAGTGCTACTGCATCTTATAATGTAGAGAACGACGGTGATGCCTACGTTCTGAGCGACGGTGCATTCCATCCTGTCAAGAAGGGCGAGCTGGCTGCTGGCAAAGCTTACATTCTGAAGGCTGACGTGCCTGTGCCTGCTCCTGAGCTGAGCATTGTCTTTGGTAACTTGACCGGCATCCAGAACATCACCACCGCCGTTAAACAAAGCGAGGGTGTCGTCTTTGACCTGCAGGGCCGCAAGGTTGCTCAGCCTGCAAAGGGTCTGTACATCGTGAATGGCAAGAAGGTAATCATTAAGTAATAGAGAAGGAGGACAAAAGTTATGAAGAAAACATATATTAGCCCAGAAATGGACATCGTCGAATTAATGAGCCAACAAACACTGTTAGCGGGTTCCGTACTTGAAATAAGCACCGATCCTGTTGAAGTAGGAAACGCTGATGCTCCACTGCTCATCGAGGACGAACTGCTCGACATTGAATTGTAATTCGCATCACTAACAATAAATATTGCCAGCCTCGCAAGGCTGGCAATATTTTTATTTGTAAGGTATTTCAAAGAGGATGCACACATCATCCATCAGACATCATCCATCAGACATCAGACATCAGACATCAGCCATCATCCCTCTCACCTCTCACCACCTTTTTGACAACGCCATTGGGGTAGCGGAGGATACTGACGGAACCCAGACGGTAGAGCAGCTGCGGGGTGCCTGCTGGTTTGACTACGTCAACGCCCGTTACAGGACCCTCCACGAATCGGAAGGAGGCGAGACCACCCTCTACTGTCATGTCGTAGAGTGACTTGTTCATCAGCTTCGTCCCGTCGGTATTCTCCTTGTTGAGCGTAGCTGCTGGCGTAGAGAGGTTCGTCAGCGAGTCGTTACCCAGATAGGGATAAGCCCATCCGCGATCAGAAACAGTCCAGCCGTCATCGGCCTTGAAAATTGTATAACGCTGTATTTTGTTGCTATTGGGAGTATCGTATATACTGGTCCAGATGCTGGGGTCGTAGTCTATGTGGAAGATGATGATCCCGCTACCGGGAAGATTGCTATCCCACCCCGTTTGCTGGCGATTCTCCACGATGTAATACTCGTCTGCATATCCTTCGTTGCGAATCAGATAGGCCACACCTTCGTCCACCAGGGCAGGCATGTTGGTGACGGTTCTGTCGTACTCCAGTTCTGTAGGGGTGAGCCATCCCATCAACCAGCGCTCATGGGCGGAATAGCAGGCTGGACAGAATCCTTTGTCATTATAGTTGCCCGAGTCCATGAGGTCCCAGTCACTGACGTATTTTTTACTTCCACGGTAAAAGTCAGGGAAGCCAAAGCAGTGGGAATACTCGTGGCAGATGGTGCCAAAGGATGTCTTCACACTCGACACATTAACCTCTTCCTGCACACAGCAGTAGCTGTCCACCATGTACTGTTTCTTGCCATAGGTGACGGGAATGGGGTCGCAATAGACATCCTGCTGAAGGTCTTTCAGGTGTTCGCTTATCCACCACTGATGAGGCCAGATGGTGTCATCGCCACCACCGGCATTTTGTCCCTTTCCGGCATAGATGATGAGCAACTGGTTGACGAAACCGTCGCCATTCCAGTCGTAGAGGCTCCAGTCGATGTCGCGGGTCTTCAACACCTCCATGATGTCCTGCACCAGATACTGCGAGTTCTCATCATGCGTAGCAGTGCTGGCATACTTCTTGGCATTGCCGCTGACCTTCACATATACCAAGTCGAAGACGGGACGGAACTGGCCGTAGCTCTGAGCGCAGAAATAGTCGCGGACAGAACCTCGGTAGGAGCCCTCCTTATAGTTCTCGGCATTGAAAATATTGTTCCACAACGCCAGCGTAGCAGTCTCGTCGCCCTTGAAATCCCTGTCGGCATAGGCCACCATTACCACCAACTGGTGAAGGTCACCCTTGTAGAAGTCACCACCCACCAGTTTGGGCTGACCACCTGAGGCACCGCGACGCAACGCCATGCCTTCCGGTCTGGGTGTTCCAACGCGACATCCACGCTGTATAATAGCATCCTGTGCTGCCGCCGTTACAGTGAACAGCAGCAGCAATAAGAATGCCGTCATCCATTTCTTATTCCTCATTTAAATCTGCGGTAGCAAATTTTTCACTTTTCCCTTTTCACTTTTCATTTTTCACTTTTCACTTTGAATTCGGGCACCAGGGCTTCAACTGTTTGAAGAAGTCGTTGCCCTTGTCATCGACGAGGATGAAGGCGGGGAAGTCCTCAACGTCAATCTTCCAGACAGCCTCCATACCCAGTTCAGGATACTCGACACACTCAATGCTCTTGATGCTGCTCTGCGAGAGAACGGCAGCCACACCACCAATGGTACCAAGATAGAAACCACCATGCTTCTTACAAGCCTCGGTCACCACGTCGCTACGGTTACCCTTAGCTATCATGACAAGCGAAGCGCCGTTAGCCTGGAACTCGTCCACGTACGGATCCATACGGTTAGCCGTGGTCGGGCCCATCGAACCGCAGGGATAGCCCTCTGGCGTCTTAGCTGGTCCGGCATAGAGCACGGGGTACTTCTTGAAGTAGTCGGGCATACCCTCGCCAGCATCCAGACGAGCCTTCAGCTTGGCGTGCGCGATATCGCGGGCCACGATGATGGTACCCTTCAAGTTGACACGGGTAGAGACAGGATACTTAGACAGCTCCTTGCGAACGGCATCGATACCCTCGTTCAGGTCTATCTCGATACCCTTGCCTCCCTCACCGGGCTTGCGCAGTTCCTCAGGAATCAGCTCTGTGGGGTTCGAATCCATCTTCTCCAACCAGATACCGTCGGCATTGATCTTGGCCTTGATATTACGGTCAGCAGAGCAGCTGACACCCATACCGATAGGACAAGAGGCGCCATGACGAGGCAGACGGACCACACGGATGTCGTGAGCCAGGTACTTACCACCGAACTGGGCACCCAGACCAATCTTCTGAGCCTCCTTGATGAGCTTCTGCTCCAAATCGATATCGCGGAAGGCACGACCTGTCTCGTCGCCAGTGGTGGGCAGACCGTCGTAGAACTTGATAGAAGCCAGCTTCACCGTCAGCAGGTTCTTCTCAGCTGACGTACCACCAATCACGAAAGCAATATGATAAGGAGGACAGGCAGCCGTACCTAATGACTTCATCTTCTCAACGAGGAACGGAATCAGTGTGCCCTCGTTCTGGATAGTAGCCTTGGTCATGGGATAGAAGTAGGTCTTGTTGGCAGAGCCGCCACCCTTAGCTACCATGACAAACTTATATTCAGCACCCTCGGTAGCCTCAATATCAATCTGTGCGGGCAGGTTACAACGGGTGTTTACCTCGTCATACATGTTCAGCGGTGCATTCTGCGAGTAGCGCAGATTGTCCTGCGTAAAGGTATTGAAGACACCCAGGCTCAGAGCCTCTTCATCCTCGAAACCGGTCCAGATTTGCTGACCCTTCTCGCCGTGGATGATGGCGGTACCCGTGTCCTGGCAGAAAGGCAGGATACCCTTGGCAGCCACCTCGGCATTGCGCAGGAACTGCAGGGCTACATACTTATCATTCTCTGAAGCCTCAGGGTCGGTCAAAATCTTGGCGACCTGCTCGTTATGCTCGCGACGCAGCATGAACTCCACATCGTGGAAGGCCTGCTGTGCCAACAGGGTCAAGGCTTCCTTCGACACTTTGACAATTGTCTTTCCCTCAAACTCGGCGGTTGTCACGCCTTCCTTACTCAACAAGCGGTATTCCGTCTTGTCCTCGCCCACCTGAAACATGGGGGCATACTTAAATTCAACAGCTTTAGCCATAATTGTATTTTGTTTAGTTAATCACTATTCACTATTCACTATTCACTAGCGTAGCGCTAGTATCCGAAGATTTCCTCTGTTGTCAGACGACGAATGGGGGCTATCTGCTCCAAGGCCTTGATATTGAGTTCCTTCTCATTGCCAAGGATAACATAGCGCCAAGTCTTATGGGCCATACGTGCCTGTTCGAATTTCACGATATCATCGAGTGTCGTTCCAGGCAGTGCCTTGTAGATGCGCTCATTCTCATCGTAGTCCATGCCGCGCTGCTTGGCCCAGAGCCACTTGCTGATGAGTCCGTACTTGGTAGTACGTGTGCTGGCAATACGCTTGGTGACAGCTTCCTTGGCAATCTGGAACGAGGCCTCGCTCTGCGGAATGGTGTCGAGGATATTGAGGAACTGGTGTACACAGTCCATCATCTTGTCGTTCTGCGTGATAATATGTACCAAGGCCCTTTCCTTCTCATCCTTATAGTCGGGATCGAAATAGCCTGCGTAGGCATTATAAGCCAGACCGCGGCTCTCGCGCATCTCCTGGAAGACGATGCTGGCCATCGAGGCACCATAGTACTCGTTGAAGACCTCCTTGACGGCAGCCTCATCGGGATTGGACTTGTAGTCGTCGATATAGTACATCTGCATATAGATGTTCTTGGCATCGTAGGGTGCCAGCAGCACCTCGCTCTGAGGTGTGGCCTGCAAGGTGTAGTGCTTACCCTCGGGTACAGGCTTCAAGGCGGCAGGCACGACGTGCTGGCCCTTAACGGCCTCACAAAGCTGCTGCTCGGTAGCGGGACCATAGTAGAGCACGCTATGCTCGTACTGGCTCAACTGCTTCAACAGGTCGAGCAACTCCTGTGGATTGATGGCCTGCAACTGCTGAGCGTTCAGCGCATTACGATAGGCGTTATAGGGACCATACTGACCATAGCGTGACAGATAGGCAAAGTTATACTGCTGGTTGAGCTTGTTGTCGGCACGCTGCTTTTCACGCACGGCAATAAACTGCTGCCAGGCTTCATTGTCAACCTTGGCATGCTGCAATAGGTTTTCAAGCAGTTTTAGGGCTTCGGGCATATTCTCGCCAAGACCTTCGAGCGACACGGTGATGCTGCGGGCACTGACGGAAATGCTATAGTTGCAGGCCAGCTTATAGAACTGCTGCTTGACCTGCTCAGGTGTGAGTTTGTCGGTGCCCAGATAGTCGAGATACTCGGCAGCATAGCTATACTTCAACTCAGACTCTTCGCCAAAATCATAGCGGAACGAGAGGGTGAAACGTCCGTTCTCCACGTTCTGAACGTAGATGTAGGGCAGCGTAACGGCATCCTTCTCCCCTACTTTCATATCGCCAAAGGTAAGGTCGCGCTGGAAGTCGACGAATTTAGGCTCGATGGGTTTTACCTCGGCCTTCTGGATGTCCTGTACGAACTGGCTTACCGTATCGCGGTTGGTGGGAATAGGCGTTATCTCGGGCTTGTCAATCTTCTTCTGGTTGGGGTCGACACCCTGACGCTTGTAAACAGCTACATAGTTGTCGTTGAAATAACGGTTGACAAAGTCAATAATCTGCTGTTTGGTGATGCCTTCAATACGCTCCTGCGCCTTGACGACTTGTTCCCAGGGTGTGCCGTTGATGAAGGCATCGACAAACATAGAGACGCGGTCTTCGTTGCTCTCAAGGGCATTGTAATATTGCAGCTTCAGATTGTTGACAACAGAAGGCAACAGGTCATCGCTGAACTCGCCCTTCTTGAGTTTCTCCATCTCGGCAAGCAACAGCTGGCGTACGTCGTCGAGGGTCTGACCCTCGCGGGGATTACCCGTCATAGCTACAAAAGAGTGGTCCTGCAGCATATAGCTGAAACAACGGGCATCGAGCATCTTCATCTGTTGGTTGATGTCGAGGTCGAGCAGACCTGCCGTACCATTGCTGAGCATGTGCTCAATGACGGTCAGCGTATCACTCTGCAGCGAGGCACCTGGCTCAAAACGCCAGCCCAGCCACAGGCTCTCGGCCTCGGGACCAATCACGGTGGTGTCCTGCGGTGCCGTCAAATCAGGCAGGGCGGCAAACTCAGGCTGAGCGACATCCTCGCCAGGCTGCCATGCACCAAAATACTTGTCGATGATGGCAATAACCTCGTCGGGGTCAAAGTCGCCCGCCATACAGATGGCGACATTATTAGGACGATACCACTTGTTAAAGTAGTTCTTGATGTTGACAATGGAAGGATTCTTCAGGTGTTCCTGTGAACCCAACGTGGTCTGAAGGCCATAGGGATGGTTGGGGAACAACTTACCCAACAAGGCTGCCAACTGCTTGCGCGAATCGCGTGTCAGACTGATATTATACTCCTCGTAAACAGCCTCCAATTCGGTATGGAAACCGCGGATGACCATATTCTGGAAGCGTTCGCTTTGAATTTTGGCCCAGTTCTCAATCTCGTTGCTGGGAATATCCTCTACATAGCACGTCACGTCGAAGCTGGTATAGGCGTTGGTACCCTCGGCACCAATAGCCGACATCAACTTGTCGTACTCGTTGGGGATAAAGTACTTGGCAGCCAACTGGCTGACACTGTCTATCTCGTGATAGGCCTGACGGCGCTCGGCAGGATCGGTCAGTGTGCGATACTTTTCGTAGCGGGCCTCGATATCAGCCAGCAGCGGTGCCTCGCTCTTGGCATCGGTAACGCCAAACTTATCTGTGCCCTTAAACATCAGATGCTCCAGATAGTGAGCCAAACCCGTAGTCTCTGCCGGGTCGTTCTTAGAACCGGTACGCACGGCGATAAAAGCATTCAAACGGGGTTTCTCCTCGTTGACACTCAGGTACACTTTCAGACCATTGTCGAGCGTGTAGATACGCGTCTTCGACAGGTCACCCTTCACTTCTTCATACTTGTATTTGCTACAGGCAGAAGCCAACAGCAAACAGCCAACAGCTAATAGCCAAATACTTTTAGTCTTCATAGTCTATTTCGTGATCAAGTTTTGAGATAAAATCGTCGTAAACCTCTTGTTCGACATCACCCATTTCGAATTCCTTCTGGGCATCCTTGCGAATCTCGGCAATCCAGGCACGGCGGGCTTTGACATAGTCCTCACGGATATGCTGAATAGCCTCGTCCGTCAGGTCGTCAAGTCCATAGTAGTCGAGGATGAGTTTGTAGGTCCATGTCCACTGATAGACACGGTAGTTGTCGTTAATCTCGTTGAAGCGGGCCAGCACGTCGGTAATACTCTCGATATTGCCGTCCTTGATGTCGCGGATGAGTCGCTGTTCCTCACTGTCAGGCAGCAACAGACCGCTAAGGTCGTTCCAACGGCCCAAACCAGTAGTAGAGGTAGGACGTCCCAGCCATCCGCCTTTGACGGCACGCTTCAGGACGGCACCCATATAGATGCGCAGGGCGATATCGTAGTATTTGATACCCTTGCGGAGCGACGAGGCATTGATGATGTATTCGTGATAGTTGTAGCTCGACACGTTATCGCCGCCAGCCTGACGAAGGTTCTCCAGAATCTTCTTACCTTCTACAATCTCACCGACAGTAAATGGCGAAAGCCAGTCGAAATTGATAATGCTCTTACGGCACGACGGTGCACGCTTGTCGCGCTTGGGCCACTTCTTGATATCGCGGTAGAGACCTACGGTTGTAATGTTACGACCGGGAACGATGTACATCGTCTCACCGTATGCCATCAGGTAGGCAAAGGGCAGACAACGCATGTCGGGGTGGTTCATCAGTTTGCCAAAGCACACAGAGAACGCACCAATCTTAGCGGGCATCAGCACGTAGGCGCCCGAAGCGGTCTTTGAGCCACGCTCCAAGGTACCATAGTGCAACGGCCCCATCTTGTAGGCGTGGTTCGAGAAGTTGGTATTCGAACCGGCATTGTAGAACGAAAACTCGCCACCAATCAACAGGCTCGACTTGTGGTGCGATGCAGAGAACGGACCACAGAAAGCAGCACAGGCCTCGCCATTGGCCATATATGAGTTGGCAAAGAACACGCTGGCCTCAGCCGTGAAGCCGTTGGTAATCTGACAGGCCTCGCCTACAAAGCAGTCCTGCATCTTCACAGAGTTGGTGATGCTACAGCCGTTACAGATAATTGAGTTCTCGCAGATGACACCTGTACCAATATATACAGAGGCGTCAGCGGACGATATAATGGTACAGTCTGACAGGCGTGCAGCGCCATTGATTTCGCAATCGTCCTTGACAACGGTGTTGGTAATCTCCTTTGAGTTGATGATCTTCACGCCATTGCCCAGTGTGCCACGCTCAGGCTGAGAGAAACGAATCTCCTCATTGATAAGGCGGACGATATTATCTTTCAGCTGCTTGTCGTTAAAGTGCTTTACCATGAAGGCTGCCAACTGCGAGTTCAGGTCGTGGAACAGCATCACATTACCGTCGCCCATCTCGTTGAGCACACTCACCATGTGGCCCTCGCCAAAGGTGGCACCCTCGGTGGTCTCCATGGTCGAGACATTCGAGATGTAGCAGTCGTTGCCTATCGTATAGTTGTTGATGAAATTGCCTATCTTCTCTATCAGACAGTTGTCGCCTACCGTGACGTTACGCAGGGTGGCGTCATTGATGCCCGAATGCTTGGTAAATCCTTTGGCCACCTCGACGGTCTTTTCAAATACGCCCAGACAGATGTCGCCATAAAATACCACACGATGGAAATTATAGGGGCGGAATTCCTCAGCCACCTTTACCTTGTTCCAATCCTCTGCCCAACAGCTGTTGCTTTCGAGCACGCTAATCTCTTCTTGTGTCAGTTGTCTGTAATCTCTCATAAAATTATTTGTGTTTGGTTCAATTATTCTTCTATCGTATATAGGAAGTCGTTATATGGATACTTCTGTACATGCAGCTCGCGTACTTTTTTATAAAGTACTTCGCGGAGTTCGTCGATATTCTCCTTCTTCTTCGCTGAAATAAACAGTGGGGCGGTAGCAAATTCTTCACTCTTCACTCTTCCCTCTTCACTTATCCTTGCCATCCAGGTCTTCTTGAGTTCGTCCAACGAGATGTTTTCACGCGTGGGCTCCGTCAGGTCGTCAGCGTCCTGCGGTGTCCAGGTGTAGGCATCAATCTTGTTGAATACCAGCATGGACGGCTTATCGGCACAGCCTAAATCAGACAGTGTTTTCTCCACCACCTGAATCTGTTCCTCGAAGTCCGGATGCGAGATGTCCACGACGTGTACCAGCATATCGGCCTCGCGCACCTCGTCAAGGGTACTCTTGAAACTTTCCACCAAGTCAGAAGGCAGCTTACGGATAAATCCGACGGTGTCAGCCAACAGGAAGGGCAGATTGTCGATGGTCATCTTGCGCACGGTGGTGTCGAGCGTGGCAAAGAGCTTATTCTCGGCAAAGACATCACTCTTCGACAGCAGGTTCATCATGGTCGACTTGCCCACATTGGTATAGCCCACCAGCGCCACACGAATCAGACGGCCACGGTTCTTGCGCTGCGTGGTCTTCTGCTTGTCTATTTCCACAAGACGTTCTTTCAGCAACGAGATACGCTGGCGGATGATGCGCTGGTCCATTTCCAACTGTGTCTCACCAGGACCACGAAGACCCACCGAGCCTTTTCCGCCACCGGAACCGGAGCCTCCGCCCTGTCGTTCCAGGTGGGTCCACAGGCGCTGCAGACGGGGCAGCATATAGCGATACTGTGCCAGCTCCACCTGTGTCTTGGCTTCAGCTGTCTGCGCACGCATCGCGAAGATGTCGAGAATCAGACTGGTTCGGTCCAGAATCTTCACCTTCAGCTCGCTCTCGATATTACGGATCTGCTTGGCACTCAACTCATCGTCGAAGATAACCATACCCACAGGTTGGGGACAATCCTCATCGCCCTGCGTAACTATCGTTCCATCGAAACCCCGATGAGCATCCATCCACTCATCGTACGCATCTTCTTGCTGCTTGATATATTGTTTGATTTCCTCGAGTTTACCCTTGCCCACATACGTTACCTGACTGGGACCTTGCACCTTCTGCGTAAAACGCTTTACGGTCACGGCTCCAGCGGTATCGGCCAAGAACTCTAACTCGTCCAGATATTCTTTTGTCTTAGCCTCGTCCTGCTGCTGGGTAATCAGACCTACCAGCACGGCAGTCTCAGCCTTCACTTCTGATATAACAAATTCCTTCATATATAAGATATATGGCTGCAAAGTTACAAAAAAAACGGAAATTATTGTATACGGCAGCAAATTTTTCGCTTTTCACTCTTCACTTTTCACTAAAAAATATTACCTTTGCACCCGATAAGACAAAAAACTTTATATTTTTTAAACTTATGAGAGTAATTATTGAATCTGATTATCAGAAAATGTCGCAGTGGGCTGCTGAACATGTCATTGAGCGTATCAATGCCTTCAAGCCCACAGCAGAGAAGCCCTTTGTGCTGGGTTTGCCTACTGGCAGCTCACCCGAGGGAATGTATGCCTGCCTTGTTAAGGCTAATAAGGAAGGCCGTGTATCATTCAAGAACGTGCTGACGTTCAACATGGACGAGTATGTAGGACTACCTGAGTCACATCCTGAGTCGTACCACTCTTTCATGGCTCGCAACCTGTTCGACCACATCGACTGTCCCAAGGAGAATATCCACATCCTGAACGGCAACGCCAAGGACTTGGAGGCTGAGTGTGCTCACTACGAAGAGATGATTGCCGAAGCTGGCGGTATCGACCTTTTCATCGGTGGTATCGGTCCTGACGGCCATATCGCTTTCAACGAGCCTTTCTCAAGCCTGGCTTCTAAGACCCGCGTCAAGACGCTGACATCTGACACTATCATAGCTAACTCACGTTTCTTTGACAACGACGTGAACAAGGTGCCCAAGCTGGCCCTGACCGTTGGCGTAGGCACCGTGATGGCTGCCCGCGAGGTCATGATTCTCTGCAACGGCCACCACAAGGCTCGCGCCCTGCAGGCCGCAATTGAGGGTCCCGTTTGTCAGGCATGGACCATCTCTGCCCTGCAGACTCACCAGCATGGTATCATCGTTTGCGACGAACCCGCTACTGACGAGTTGAAGGTTGCTACCTACAAGTACTTCAAGGATATCGAGAAGGACAACCTGTAAGATGGATGATGTAAGAAGTAAGAAGTAAGATGTAAGATGTAAGATGTAAGAAGTAAGATGTCTGATGTCTGCTATACCCCCCTCCCGTTCGGGAGGGGTCGGGGGTGGGTAAGATGTAAGATGTAAAGATACATTAAAAAGACAACTTGGACAACTCAAAACAACCAAGACAACATTTTCAGATTCGGCATTACACGCCAAACCCAGTGTTGTTAAAGTTGCAGAAAGTTGTCCAAGTTGTTTTCTTTAACTCCAACAGCTATTTCTTCAGCTTGAAGGAGTTTTCAATACTACTCAGTTCTGAGAAGAACGCCTTATCGACTTTCAGACGCTGTTCGATGGCGCTACAGCTATGGATAACCGTAGAATGGTCACGTCCACCAATCAACTGCCCGATACGACCGGCAGGCATCTTAGTATATTTCTGTGCCAGATACATCGAAATCTGACGTACCAGCACATAGTCACGCTTACGGCTGCGACTGAACACCTGCTGCTGGGGAACGTTATAATGACCACACACTTTCTCCAGAATATCGTCCACCGTCAACGGTTTGTTATCCACCTTGACAGCACGCTTGATGATACGCTCTGCCAATCGCATGTCGACATTCGAGTTGTAAACGATTGAATAAGCCATCAATGAGTTCACCACACCCTCCAGGTCACGCACACTACCATTGGCAGTCTCAGCAATAAACTGGATGACATCCTCAGGAATTTTCAAGCCGTCACGGCGGCACTTTGCCTTCAGGATATCTACGCACAACTGCACGTTAGGATGCTCCAATTCAGCAATCAGTCCACAGGAGAAACGCGTCAGCAGGCGATCCTTCACACCCTGCAAATCAACAGGAGGACGGTCGGAAGCCAGAATAATCTGCTTGCCCAGACGGAACAGGTGGTCGAAGATATGGAAGAACGTGTCAAGCGTTTTCGTAGCCGTAGCCCACTCCTGGATATCATCAACAATGAGCACATCAATCGTCTGATAGAACTGGATGAATTCGTTTACCTTATTCTGACGTACAGCATCCGTAAACTGCACTTGGAACAAACGGGCCGACACATAGAGCACACGCTTCTGAGGATACATCTCCTTACAACGCACGCCAATAGCATTAATCAAGTGCGTCTTACCACAACCCGAAGGTCCGAAGACAAAGAAAGGATTGAAGGTTGACTTGCCTGGATGCTCAGCGATAGAGACACCCACCGTACGTGGCAACTTGTTCGAAGCACCCTCTATGAAGTTTTGGAATGTCTTGTGGACATCCAGTTGGGGATTCAGATCATTAGCAACGACATCCAGCACATCAGGCGTCTTATTGGCACGATTAGTGGGTTGAGGACGTTCGATATTCACTGGTTCCTCACCCTCTACTTCCTGAATAATACCATGCTGCTTGTCGGTAACAACACGATAAGTAAGTTGTACGTTCTGACCGAAGCAGCGTATCAGTGCCTTGCTTAACAGTCCCACATAGTACTGTTCCAGATACTCGTACACGTACATACTAGGTACCTGTACGAGAAGAGTCCGGCTGTCCTCGTTGTAACTCTCGAAGACGATTGGCGCGAACCACGTTCTGAATTGCTGCTCCGTGACGTTGTCCTTAATCAGACTAAGGCAGTTGTCCCAAAGCGCCTTTGGATTATTTACCATGCGGCGTTACTTACTTTATTATTTAATTATTACTTAAGACTAGTATTCGCGGTCTTAGTTGTTTTCGAGTGCAAAGTTCGTACTTTTTTTCCTAAAAAACAAATCTGTATTTTTAGTCATCAAGAATGCATATCGTCGTAAATGCTTAATTTTTCACACTTTACCCTCTTTTAATTTTTTTTAATCTACGAATTCCCTTGCACAATTGTAAGTTATTGAAAAAGCGCATTTTACACACAAACCTGCACACAGTAGAAACTGCGTGCAGGTCAGATTGTTCAAGCGCTGTAAAGTATAGAATTATCAAGCATTTGCCGATTTAAAGAGAGCGGTAGTTCTTGTTCGATAATTATTTAGACAAATTAAAAATTAAGTCTATTTTTGCTTGTCGCTTTTACCAAAAACGGAGAAGTGGACGTAACGCTTCGGATGTGCCTTGAGGTCTATCAAGAGAGAGTCAGCAGAAGCGGCTGTCGAGCTCAGATTATTGTAGAGTGTGGCATCACGCATCAGCAGTCCCAGAGTACCCTCGTTGGAGTTCAGCTTCTTGGTCATCTGCTCCACATTCTCCAGCGTCTTATTCACGCTTGCGGTCATAGCAGCCACATCGACTTGCGAAAGGTTATGCGTCAGCTGCTGCGTATTATCGAGCACACCATTGGCCTTCGTCATCATGCCAGGCACGTCGCGATTCAGTGTTGCCGACAGGGCTCTCAGTTCCTGACTGGTGGCATTCAAGTTACCCGTCATACCTTCCACATTGTGTAGCGTGTTGCGCAGGGCAGGATCAGCCAACAGGATGTTCAGACTGGTCATAATAGAGTCAAGCTTGGGAACGATGGCCTCAATGGCGGGCATCATCGCACCAATCTTACTCATCATACCCTCTTCAGCACCACCGGAGATGGTATCGCCACTGGCTAACATGTGTAGCGGGTCGCTGCCCAGCACCAGATTCACCTTGATATTACCCAACAGGTCACTGGCAATCTCGGCACGTGTTCCCTGAGGCACACGCATATTCTTATCCAGACCCATCACAGCCACAATCTTGCCTTGTGGGCTGTAGTCGTAGATAATATCCTTCACCACACCCACCTTATAGCCGTTGGCATACACTGGCGACGATGACGAGAGACCGCTCACATCGGTAAACGTCACGTAGTAGGAGTCATCATTCGAAAAAATGGTCAGTCCTTTCAGAAACTGTAGTCCATAGAACAGCACGACGATACCCAGAATGGCTGTCAGTGCTATCTTCACTTCCTTCGTAAAGAATTTCATATCGCGTTATTTTTTATTTTTACTTTCTTACTTCTTACATCTTACCTCTTACATCTTACCTCTTACCTCTCTTAAACTCCTGAATAGCCTCCTGCACGTTCATCTTCTGACCGTTCTTGAAAGCAATGATAAAGGCTTGAGGAAAGTTCGCCAGCTGGGCTTTGCGCAGCTGATATATCTCATTGTAGTTCTCCGAACTGCCCAATGTATATTTATACAATCCACCTTCCTGATAGTAGTCGGCCTTGGTCTGCCCCTTCAGTTGTGGATTATTAGGCTTCAACTTGGTCGATGATGCCAGAATCTGCACTTTGAATACGGGGGCATCTTTCTTTTCTGCCACCACTGGCGCAGGTTTGGGTGCAGGCTTTGTCTCTTGAACAGGTGTTGGCTTCGTCTCCGGGACTGGTGTTGGCTTCGTCTCCTGAACAAGCGTTGGTTTTACCTCTTGGACAGGCTTGGGGGTTGGTTCAGGCATTGGTTCAACCTTCGCCACAACCACAGAATCCTCTTTGAGTAGTTCTATGGCAGGCTCTGGCTCCTCCATCTTCGGTTGCACCTTTTTCTCGTCTTTAGCCATTTCATTATCAACATCTGCCACACGACCATCACGGACATCTGCCAATGCGCGAGCCATCTTACCTTTCGGACGGGAAGGTTTGGTGGCTTGAGTATAATAGTCGACAAAAGCCTGATAGATGCCTCTTCCTAATTTCTCCACCCCACTCTCTGAGTGCAGGAACTTTTCTTCGTCAGGTGTCGAGATGAAGCCAAGCTCTATCAGACAACTGGGCATCGATGTCTCGCGCAGCACCAGGAATCCAGCCTGTTTCACGCCCTTGTTCTGACGACCAGCTGTTGCACAGGTACGTTTCTGCACCAGTTTAGCCAGCTCTACGCTCTGTGCCATGTTATGGTCCTGAATGAACTCAAACATGATATAGCTCTCCGACGAGTTAGGGTCGAAGCCCTGATAACGCTGTTTATAGTCTTTCTCTATCAGGATGACCGAGTTTTCACGCTTAGCCACATCCAGATTGTCGGCAGCACGGTGCATACCCAGCGTATATGTCTCCAAACCACGTGAGATACGTTTCTTGGGCAGTGCATTGGTATGAATGCTGATAAAGAGGTCGGCCTTGGCCTTGTTGGCTATATCAGCACGGGTATGCAGAGGTACAAACACATCCGTCTTACGGGTGTAAATGACCTTCACATCCTTGCAGTTTTGCTCCACCATTCTTCCGAAGGCCAGTGCCACATTCAGATTGATATGTTTCTCTTTCGTAATGGCACCAACGGCTCCAGCATCATGACCGCCATGTCCGGCGTCAATCACCAGCGTAAAGGTCTTATCTTTCGCAGCATGTAAAGGTAAAAAAGTAAAAAGGTAAAAAGGTAAAAGCAATAGCCATGCTTTTATCGTCCACCTTGAAAATATCATCTTTTGTCTTACCATTTCTTATAATTTTGTCTCTTCTTTATTTATCTTTTTACTTTTTTACCTTTTTACTTTTATCTCAACGCTTGCTCCTTTGCAGTCGGCCCCCATGGGCGGATTTACCTTCGTCACCCTGATGGTCAGCGTCGTTATCTTTTCAAACGTTTCCATAGCGCGTTGTCCTATTCGGCCTGCCACATGTTCCAACAGCTTTGAGGGTATGGCCATCTCTCTCTTTACAAGTTCATAGAGAGTTGCATAATTGATGGTGTCGGCCACGTTATCTGTACGAACAGCTTCCTTCAAGTCGGCATCGACGATGAGCGACACACGATATTCGCCTCCCACCAGTCTCTCCTGCTCCATCACGCCATGATAGGCGTAGAAGTGCATCTCGTCCAGATATATCTTACTCGTAGCTATCGTCACCTTTTCACTATTCACTATTCACTATTCACTCTTCACTATTCACTCTTCACTTCCATCTCTTCTCCGCCACCAGGCAGGTACTTCTTCAGGGCACGTTCCACGCCCACCTTCCAGGTGTTGATATTCTCTGACGACAGCGACAGCGAGCTCACCAGTTTGATGACATGTTCAATGGGCATGCGATAGCGCAGTACACCGCTGATGAGTTTAGCATAGTTCCAGTATTCAGGATTGAACTTCTCGCTCAGTCCCTCCACCGTTATCTTATAGCCACGCGTATTCTCGAACTGGAAGTCGTAACGCTTCGTGCCGTCCTCGTTCACCTGCTTGATAATCTTACCCTTCGTCACCGACTTGGGCAGGAAGATACCTTCCTCGTCGTCTTGCAGACCCGTAAATATCTCGTAAGGATAACCGTCGAGCAGTCCCACCAGGGCCACCCATTTGTCTTTGTTGTTCTGGAATCTCACTACGTCGCACTCCAATTCCTTGGGGCGCACCTCAGTCACTTCAGGCCTACGGTTTACGGCCACGTCATGCAGGTAAGCCTCAGCCACCGCCGTCAGCTGCTGACGTTCATCATCCTTCAGAACGCCCAGCATACGTTGCAGCATGTCAGCCAGTTCCTCAGCCGAAATGGCGTGAGCTGTCTGCATGCTGACATTGGCCATTTGGTGAGCCAACTGCTCCACCAATGTCTCCTTGTTTTCCATATTATCCTAAATAATAAACGTTTATCGCCTGCAAAATTACTAATAATAGAGGAAAATACAAAAGGAAAAAACATTTTTCTTACATATTTTTATAATGTTCACAATAAGTGAGTGAATTGAAAAGTACCTTAAAAAATATTGCACGCTAACTGAGTTGCACGTGAAAAGTACTTAAGGAGAAAATGGTACCTCGGGGCTTTAGTTGATAAACGTGTTAATATTTGCTGTAACTTATTAATTATTAAACGATTGTAAGATATTTAGGTAGATGGGGTGACCTATCATACGCAACTTTATATATAGCATTTGTTTATCGGTGGGCTAAATAAATATATATATATAAGTTTAGAAAACGTGACCTACCTCACCACCCATATTCATTAAAAAAATGATTGGAAGTTGTTCAGGGTCAGGCGGTTGCACGTTTTTACTATCGGATGTTAACGTGTCTTCCATGAGTTGTATATGTGATTGTACCTCCGTTTTCAGATAGCCTACGCACAGAGGGACAGTCCCCGTGTGAGGTCGACGACCATACTCTCAATAAAAGCACTTTACAGAGCTCCATAATGTGTAGCAAAAAAGAAGTGGGAAAAGTCAGCTAACAGCTACGCTTTTCCCACTACTCTGAAACTTGGAATGCCTATTTCGTAATCAGTTTCTTGTTATAATGCACATCGCCACTAAGAACCTTGACTATCAGCATCTGGCGACCCGTGCTATTGACACTTAACTCTGCATGCAGTCCGTTGCTACAGTCAACTTCCTCGCGAGCTACAACCCTACCCGTCAGGTCGCAAACCACGACAACACCAGTTGCAGCCAACTTCAACGATTGACAATCGACAACAATCGTGCCAGGACGATAGCAGCAGGTGAAGTGCTCTGCACCAGCGTTTTCGTTAATCGCCGTGATATCATCCTCAGGAGTCACAAGACCTGCTCGCAGCTTGCCCGAAGCATCCTTGTAGAAATAAGTAACGTTCTGGGCACTCCACACGCCAGCAGAGTTCTGGAACTGCATGTGGAAAGCGTGCTGTCCTTCAGCATATAGACTAGGAGTGAGCGAATATTTTAGTGTCAAAATACTCATCGGATTTGCCACTACAGATGACTTCACATCAGCATCATCCATCCAACTGCTCTGATTAAGAATGGTGACGTCCGTCAGCGTATTGTTGTACAGACGAGTTATCAGGATAGGTACTTCATAAATGGGACCATCGTCTAAATTGGGAGCAGAAATACGATAGTGCAAGCGGTGCATGCCAAGGGCTGCCGACGAAAAGTCAAGTTTATACGTAAAATGTGATGTCGAGGCATCTAACTCCGTCGTGCGCAAATGGCGACGATTGGCATAGTCGTCATCCAACCAATAGTCGATGGTGTTGTAATAGCCATCTATTCGTCGCATCACAATAGCACTATAAACAGGACTGAACTGACTACCCAAAGAAGCCACACGCATATTCAGCCGATGAAGGCCGTAAGGAAATTTCGACTGGTCGGACATGTCAAGGTCCAGCTTCTGAATCCCGTCTTTATCCGTCGATACTGCAATGGTGGCATGATTCTCGTAGTTGTCGTCGAACCAGTATTCCAGCATAGAGTCGCTTGTTCCTGCAGGCAGTCGCAACACGTATGCGGAGTAAACAGGACTGAAGTTGACACCATTCTGCGCCACGCGCATATTCAACTGATGGACTCCCAACGGGAACCGTTCGATGTTAGATAGGTCGAGCATCAGGAGCTGAGGTTCGTCTAATCCGGTACTCACTTCTATCGTCGACAAATTGTCAACGTCGTCGTCAAACCAGTATTGCAGCACAGAGTTGTCAGAGCCAGCCGGCAGCCGCAGCGTATAGGCACTATAGATGGGGCTGTAGCGTCCGCCATTATGAGCCACACGCATATTCAACTGATGGACACCCAATGGGAAGCGCTCGATGTTCGAGAGGTCGAGCATCAGCGTCTGCGCCTTTCCAGATTCTGCGTCCACATCAATAGTGGAGAAATTATCAGCATCATCGTCAAACCAGTACTGAAGCTTTGCACCTTCGCCAGTCGCAAACTTGATGAACGATGACATGGTAATGGGGCTGTATTCATATTGCGCACCTGTCTGTTTGACGCGCATATACATGATGTGGAACCCATTCGAAAGATAATTCATATCTATTTTACCCTTCAGTATGCCTGAAGCCGGAAGGTCAGCCTGCCTGATGGTCTTGTCGCTGTCAAACCAGAACTGAAGCCGAGTCTGGCTGCAGACGGACAAGGCACAGAGCATCAGCACCGCCAACAGACTCACTCCTCGTGGTAACATTGTGTAATGTTTCATAGTCACAATGATTTGATGAACACTTTAGATTACTGAGCTTTTACGGTCACTTCAATCTGCAACTTACCAGAGCCATCTGTCTGCTCAGCCACCTTCTTTGAAACAATACGGGGAATAGGAGCTAAAGCTTCGTCGCTAAAGCCAGAGCCACCATAGATACCAAGGTCTGTGCCATCAAGAGCAGCCCCTTTTGCAGGACTCCCTTCTAAGACTTTGTACTTTGATGTTATTTTGATGCCATCTGGGGCCTCAAACACTGCTTTCCACTCAGTTTTTTCTGGCAATTGTATGGGATTTTCTGCCCAAGTCCCTGTTCCTATACAGTTGTTAGAAGCAAAACAATTGTCACCACGATGCGTATTTGCGCCATTTAATATAAAATTATTGGTAATAGTTGAACTTGAAACATGTCCTAATGCATAACTTTTATAGTTGTAATCCCAGTCTCCAACATAAACAGATGTACTTGCAGTAATTACATTATGATCTATGTATCCTCCATTTATTTGTTTTGCAGAATGCATGATATTGTTGGTTAAACGGACATTGCAATTTGCGAAATCACTAGTATTTCTCAAATAGCATTGGTTTATTACCATACCAGAACTTTTGCCATGTTTTACCGTTATTGAGTTCACATTACAATAACGTACAGTAAAGTTTGTTACCGAATCAGTTGAAGTTCCGACATTAATATCTCCTGAAACATACACTCCTATGACAGCACTACCAGAGGAATTTTCTATAAAGTTCAGATTACCAGAAATTATTGACGCACCATCGACATTATCTGTATCTCCACGATGACTGACACCCATGATGGTGAGTTTCTTGTCTATCTTGGCACTGTCTGTCACAGTAAATCCGCCGCCTGGCAGGTAGATAATACTACCCTTCTCTGCATTGGTGATGGCTTCATCCAGCGTCTGATAAATCTTGGTTGAATTACTTGGGCTGACAACTGCAATGTTCTGAGCCCCGACTGTGATGGTTGCTACGAGAGCAACAACGATTGAGAAAATTCGTTTCATAATAATAGTGTTTTATATTGTTTCTTATTTCCTTTAGTCCTTATTTACTATTTACGAGTACTGGAGCTTGTTGTATTGTGCTTGGTGGTGCGTATTCGGCTTTATGCTGCACAGGACGGATGCATCGGCCCTGACGGCGATAATAGCTATCCAAACTTGGTTTGGCATTGCTAATGCGTACATAGTAAGCGTCATCAGGACTGCCAGCATCAAGCGTTGATGACCAATAAGAGCCTTCTTTACCTTCATCATACACATTGAGTTCGTCACGATAGCCATTCAATGGGAGATATATGATAGAATGGTGTTCATCGATTCCCATTACCCTAATGCCGTCTCCGAATCGTGTCCATGTGCAGTATTTCATCAACTCTTCCCAGTCTGCTTTCGTAGGAATGCTGAAATAATAGCCATAGTCCGACTTAACCTTGTCATCGGCAGCCTCCAACTGGGTTTTGTTGTCTACCTTGCCATAATTGCTCTTCGTATTGTACTTGGTGAGTGAGTTCGACGTATTGCCACTATACTTATAGTTTTTCCACGAGAAGGTGGTCTTGGGGCTCGTCTCGCCCCAAGCATAATAGCCCCCAATTTCCTTGTACGACGTAGCCCCAAGGTTGCACGTTGCCCATTTTGTACCAGATGGCAGTCCGAGGTCTACCATCTCGGGAGGAGCTATCTTAGCATAACCAGGGTTTTTAACCACTGGAATGTAGTCTGTCATCACATATATTCCCGCAGGGTTGTCAGGATGATGAGCAATGATGCGGTAAGATATCTTCCATGCAGACTTGGCATTAGGAAGTTGAGCAAGGTTAAATTTGTACGATGTTTCCGGCAAGTTTGACTTTATCATAATCGGTGTCACCCCATCCGGTGTCTCTGTCAACATTTCTATATCATACAAATATGAAGTACCGTAGTTATTTCCTACATTCAAATCCCATTTAAAGTTCACCGTTACATCAGACGTCAAGTATGTCATCGTAGGCTCTATCATGGTGATATAGGGCCGGTCGTATTTGTTGATAATAAATGTTTCCTTAACATTCGAGTTGTACAAGGCATATCCACCACCAACCAGGTCCATAGCCGCTTCACAGGCTTTTGTTGTCTTCAGCACAATACCGACAAGTTCCAAAATAGCATTGGCACCTTCCTTGAATATCTGCCTGAAGGCCTCAGGTGTCTTTTCTACTCCGAAAAATTGCTTGCCGATATGGTACAACAAGTTGATGTACGTACACTTGTTATTGGCATCGTCAGGATTATTATACGCATTCTCAGCTTCTTCTGGCAATTTTGACAACTCATCCAAGGCAAACTCACCAATCAGCCTGGATGCTTTCATGTAATTGCGGTCTTTAAGAGCACCAAGTAAATCCGCCCAGTTATTCGGCTTTTTACAAAACTCATTAAAGAACTTTAAGGCAAGCGTTCCTATCCACACATTCTGCGCACCATAACGTAGGTCAAGGTCACTTCCTTTAGCCATGACTCTATTACCCACTTCCTTGAAGCCTGTAATAGTTTTCAGAAACGGCTTTGCCACATCAAAATAAGCACCATACATCAATGCAATCAATATTCGCACCTTGTCGGTTGAGGAAAAAGAATCCCAGTCTCCAAGATTGAATAATCCCAGTCCATAGATGTCGAGTTGAATCTTGTCGTAGCCTTTGAATTCGAACGACATATCCTCGTCTTTAGCGAATATCGAAGCGTCGTTGCTTTGCATGTAATCCCTCGTAGCCTCCTTGTCAATACCATCGCCAGTAACAATACCCACGAAATTATTCCAATTGGCTTTCCAGTACAAATCCCAACGGGCATCCCAAACAATGTCCCAATAGTCTGATTTACCCGAATCGATGATAAAAGGCAACCAAATTGGCACTTCCTCCTGATAGATGGGGTCTTTAGCTAGGAATTCTAAAAATTGCTCCAATATGACCTGACTGGCTCCGAGTGCAAAAATATCCTCTTTGTCAAATCCTTTAATTTCCGATTTCTTATCCTTAAACTCCTGATTTTCCAACTTAATCAGATAATCCTTAAGCTTGAGAATAACGTCGGAGAAAGTTGGCGTAATATCTTGTTGATCTGCCACCACAAGGTTGCTCTCATTCATTTTCAAACGACTGGCATAGACGAACAATGAACGTTTGAAGTCATTATGCAGCTTGAAGTTGGCAACATGAGGCGTTACATTCACGTCTTTTAGCGACATACCGCTCAGTGTAACTGTGCGGTTGTCCCTAACCATATCAAACAGTTCGTTCCAAACACCCTGAGCACTCACTTTCGAAAAGTCGGGGGTGCGATTATGATTCTTCGCCTCGTTATATTCTTGTCGTAAGTTATAAACATAAGTATTAAACGATTTTAACTGTTTGAGCAGAGCCACCGTATTTTTGTATTCAGATTCGTCAGCAGGAGCCAAATAAGGTGTGCCCAACAATAATGCCAACCCCGTCTCTACAAATGAAAATTCCGGTTTCTCTCCTGGCAAAGTTAACGTATACATGTATGGATGACCCTGCGGGTCAGTAAACATTTGAAGCTGTAGTCCTTTCGACGAGATGGTTGCATTGGTAGAAAACTGATTCAATGTACTCCCAGCACGCCTGATGCTCCTCTTGCTTCTGGCCATAGCTGGAATATCAAGCGGATACTCACCATTGAAGTTTATAATCTTAAAACCTTCATAGCTCTCTATTCGGTCATCTTCATCCAAAAGGATATCGAACGTTTCATTTATAGGAGGGGTAATGGCATCCATCTCCAGACTATCCGCTGATACACCTTCACCACTGAGTGGCAGGCTTATAATGCCGTTTTGTGCTACATTGGAGGCAATAGACAAAAGACCTAAATAGGGTATGGAATCAGAAGGTGCAAAGGTCAGTTCTAGGCTACGCGCCTCACCAGGCATTATCCTAATTCCATCGGAAGAACCCAATACGCTGAAAGTGTTATCGCTCAGCACCATATAGGTTTCCATAAAGTTGCTGGTGTTCATCAGCATTGCCGTCAACGTCTTGCTATTCCCCACTGCCACCTTGCCGAAGTCCAGGCTCTTAGTGGTCAGTTTCAGCGAGGGTGTCATATACCAGATGCTGTCGATAGCCTCAATGGCAACAGTACGACAAGTGTCATCATACCAAATGGTCTGGGCATTTGATGAGAAAGTGATGCTGTCTATCACATCAGCATCGAAATCCAGCAGTTCGCCCGTATTCAGAAACAAGCGGATACTCTTCTTTTGACCCTCATCAGCCATCAGATTAGTGGGAACTGACAATAGTCCGCCTATAAGCGATAATATAAATAGTAACTTTCTCATTTTGTCTTGATTTTATAGGTTATACCATTGACATTGAGCAGATACACGCCAGCAGGTAGCGAGCACAAAGAGAATGAGAACTGCTGGCCTCGTCTAACAGCAATGTCCTTAACCACTATGCCATTCAGCTGGACAATTGTCACACGAAGGTCTTTGTCAGCAGGCAAGAAGGTAACTGTTTCACCATCGCTTGAGAATGGGCGCCCAGGCTCAGGCTTCATTTCCTTGATGCCTACCACTTCTTCCGACTCAAAGGTCATCTTCTGGATAGCCTGAAACGCATACTCTACCATTGTGGATGACTGGATTGTAACCAGACTGTCACCATAGGTTACCTTCGGTTTCTCCGACAATTTGAATAGTACCTTCGAGCCATCCTTGTGCCACACTACAAGAAAGTCCTGCTGGGCAAAAGCCGTCATGACCATACCTGCAACTCCAAGAATACACAATAATAATCTTTTCATACCAATATCTCAGTTTTTTACATGCTTTTAGTTAACACCCTGCAAAGATAACAAATATTATAGAAGAAACGAACGATTTCTGGAAAAAAAGTGAAATGAAATAATATAAAGAGGATATGTCAAAACATCCTCTTTGTCTTATTTCGGGTCAGTTGGTTACATATACTTCTCAGTCTATATCCTCATAATGAAAGTAACCATAACTTTCTTTGTCCTCTACAGCTTGTAGGAAGTCTCGGTCTCTAAGTGTGATAAAGACGAAATCTGTCCCGTCACCCTTAGGATGATTCGACTCTGTTCCGTACGTATAGTTGAAACCGTCCCAAGTCATGCCTATCCTACCCTGTGGAAGATCCCAGCGGAGGTCAATTTCGTGAGGTCTCGGACTCACGCCATATCCGTGGTCATCGTAATGCGGCTCTTTGCCTATGGTCTGCTTCATATATTCGAGCATCTTCAGCATTTTGGCCTCATTGATTTTCCATATGGTCTTCACAACCACCAGTCCAACCAGGTTCTTTCCGCTAATACCAGAGTCGTGAACTGTGACAGTGCAAGAACCGAATACGGGAAGTTCACACCTGAAGGTTTTCCTCTGGTCGTCTTCTCTAGAAAGGCTATACCCTGCCTGTTTCAGTATTTCTTCACTGAAAGCAACCAGTGATGTATTGAGCATAGTATGCTGCTGAATGCAGAGGTGGTCCTCACCAACGAACATATTATTCATTGTGACCACGCCAAGTTTCTCTTTCAGCAAGGAAGGTATGCCATTCTTTAACAGTTCTGCCATTTTCTCGTTATGGTTACTCATATCATCTTTTCTTATTTTCAAAATGATCCACTCATCAGATTAATATCCGATAGCTATACTATTGGTGCCAGTCCCAGCAAACAGCCCCTTGCCTTTCAGGTCATGATAGGCGCCTTGTCCTTCTTTCATTTTCATTCCAAAGGCTTGCAGCTTTAATATCATCCACCACCATGTATGATGTTCTCCCGTGATGATTCTCAATAAGCGATGATTCTTTCCTTTATCTTCGTTAGTAGGAAGAAATGATACCGTCATTGTATAAGACTCGCCTTTAAGGGAGTATTTCTTGAAGAATCCCATCTCTCCACGACCCTTAGATAACTTGCCATACTGGAGTCCACAACTTCTAAAGAAGTCTGTAAATACAGAATCGTTCTGCACTCCAGCCTTCTTCTCTTTCACCAGAAGTTCAGCCAGTTTTTGGGTATCAAGGTCACGACACTGAGCTTTCGCGGTGTGTGCTGCCAGCATTATCATGAGCAGCATCACCAACAATCTGATGTCCTGTTTCATTTCAATGTCCTTAGAAGAAATCCATTTTATCCTAAATAATAAACGTTTATCGCCTGCAAAGGTAGGAACTTTTTTTGATTTCACAAAAGATAATGCACAAAAAATCGCATACACTAGTCACTAAGGACGAGCCGGGCTAAAGACGAGCCGTAATCTCACTAAGCACGAGCTGTAATGTCGTTGGACACGAGATTACGGCTCGTTCATGCTGAGGGGCAGAGCCATCAATTGCTGTAACGGATTGAAGCGTTTTTCCAATATGGAGCCTTCACAGAAATGACGTGATACCGGCATTCCTGTGAAGACCCACTTTTTCCTTGATTGTCCTCAAAAACGTATTATCTCACCACAAACTTACGTCCATTCTTAACATAAATGCCAGGAGCAGAGGGAGATGACACGCGCTGTCCCTGCAGGTTATAGATATGATTGTCAGCAGGACGCGTCTGACGTGACGTATAAACAGACTGAATGTCTAACGTACCGTCTAAGACCGTAACGTACGACTTTACTTCATCAAAATCGTACGAGCGTGCATCGCTATCGCTGATGGCAATTTGACGCAAGATAATCGGGAGTACACCAGGAGTAACATCACTGTCAACCAGTATCTTCACTGTAGCCACCTCGCCGTCGTTGCCACTGATGATAGAACCGTTGGTGGAAGCAGCCATCACACGCAGTGCACCATCGGGACGGATAACCGACTCGAAGGTGTTCGTCTTACGGGCCGTTGTGCGAAGCGTACTCAGATAGGCCTCAGGGAATCCGTCGACATCCGTCTTGAACGTCAGACCGTCAGGCAGATAAAGGTCAAAGCCAAAGCCCTCAGCCTTGACAGCGTTCTTCATCTTCACCGATAGTTCTGCCTCGTTACCCGTCCTTACCTCAGTAGGCTCAATATAGATGACATTCTCAATAACAGAAATGTCAGTCACCTCCATGTCCTCAGGCGTGTCAACTTGGTTGGGACGCTGTGGCATGTCGAGGTTGAACATCTGGCTGGCAGAACCTTGGTTGCCTGCGATATCATATACGGTGGCATAGACCTCTAACAGATACTGCATGTCATCATCAGTGAGCTGTACCATGTAGTTGGTTTCGTTCAGTGCCTCAACCTCACGAACTTCGTCGTTGATAACCAGCTCCAGACTGTTAGTCTTCACACCGATGTTGTCAGAGACTGTCAACCGCAATACGCGCGTGTCCTGATTGAACGACATGCTTATCTCGGGAGCCACCCGATCGTTATGCAGTGAGGTAGCCAAAATATACTCACCCAGCGAATCGACAAGTACAGGTATTCCCGCTGGTCCTACATAGTGCCATACGTCACTACCCTTAACAGAGTGATAGATACCAAGCGACACGTCATCGGGCAGTCCGAAGGGAGCAAGGTCATCGTGTCCTACGTAGGTGTCAAGTCTGAAACTTCCCTGATGCGACTTTAGCAGCGCATTATCATTCTGGGAAGCAGACAGCGTAGCAACTTCACTCACCACAAACAGTGTATCACGCGTGTCGGTTACGGCCAAGAGGTCGCCTGCGGGATAGTAGTGGGTGAAATTAAGCTTGGTGCCCTCGACAAAGTTCTGCTCTCCATTATTAATGTTAAATCCGAGTGTACAAATATCAGTCTGGGGCTTGTCAAGCAATGCTGGATGGCGACGTCTGACATGTGCTGCCATCGCACGGTTGGATCCCACATAATCACGCTGGTAACCATCGAAATTCATGTCGACCATAGTTCCCGCCATGACCTCAGAAGTCTGCGGGTTACCCATTTCTAAGCCCAAGCCCTCTATCTCGTCCTGATCATCGTCGCTAAATGCACCCTTGATGCCTTGAGCCAATTTCGCCCAAACACTGTTGATGATGTCCTCTATGGTGTTTGTGGGCTGTAGCACTACGGGGAAAAAGCGTCTGTCGACGGTGCTATAGTAGCTGACGGTGGGGCGGAAGTTAGTAGCTATCGTTAAGCCGGCATCTAAGTTGAACTTTATAATCGTCCAATTAATTAGAGGGACCTTCAGGCTGGCTTTGACTGACGTCGAGTTACTCTGCGAAACGGTCAAAGAATTTTTCAGCGGGTATATAGAAGGATTGCCGACACCCTCCATCAGACTGTTCAGCGAACTTGAAACATCGCCTTTCCATACAGTGAATATCTTCAATGGTACGATCAGATACGTCGGGTCAGTGAACACAGGGAACACATTACTGACGAAGTCTTTCTTCCGATCATCCTTGGCCCATGTCCAAAGTTGTTTTGCAAACTGATCTTTTGCCGTCATTTTCATCTTGGTGGAACTACTGACATCAAATGACAGTACGTCATCCTCTTTCCCCCATGGGTTGACAAGATTCGTCAGAGACAAGTTAACACCTGCTTTAAAGCCCATTTCATGTGACAGTTCCTTGAGTATGGTTCTTGCCTTATCGCTGAAGATCTCCTCTTCCTCGAATGCCAGTTCACCGCTCGCCTGAAGTCCCACTTTATCATACTTCAACTTATCCAAAAGTTTTGATTCATAGAATTTGCCCATATTCGATCCACGCCACCATGCCTTCTTGCTACCAAAGAGGATGTTATTTGAGTTAAACGATCCACCGGCAGTGAGTGCATAAGACAAGTTGACAGCCTCTCCATAGGAAGTCTCTCTGGACTCAGTCGATATATTATCATCGCTTAGCAGGAAGTTCTCTTGCGTCTCTTCCAAACTGGGCTTATACTTGAATTTGGCCTTGCCAATCATTGAGAAGTCAGTAAACTGACCAGGGTCGAACACCACTTTGGTTTTGTTGGTGAGCAGACTGCCACGAGTAAATTTCGGTACAGCTTTGAACGATTTCTTACCAGACAACTCCATCGAAACATAATTGGATTTCTTCACCTTAATGTCATAGTTCTTTTTGGCGAACCATTTAGTAAGAACCTTGACGGCAAAGTCACAGTCAGTGCTGGTACTGCTACCCCATGCCTCACACAATTTGTAGATAGAAGCAAATAACATGTCTTTAAAACTTGAGGTGGTGAGACTATATTCCTTGCCCGACTCCCAACCGATTTCTCCACTAAAGCTACCCACGTCGACACTTGCACCGAACCCACCTTTCACGCCAATGCCCATGGTGTAATTGCTAATGTTACCTGCATCGTCCACTTTCATAGACAATTTCAAGGGGACACCGACATTTGCCTTAACATCTGCCACTTTAACATCAGCACTACCGCTGAATCCGACATCTACCGTAAAATCGACCTTTTCAACGTTTTCAAACAGTCCTCCCTTGTACACCTTCAACTTGATGGGAGTAATTTCGGCAGTGTTGGCTATTTCTATTTTCGTGTCATCCTTGAAGCTAAGCCCTTTACATTTGATAGTGGCTATTTGTCCCTTATCGGCTACGGCCATACCGCCCTCCGTCTGAACTTGCAACACGGCAATACCATCGGCTTCACTGAGTTCTGACTCCAACTGTCCGGCACTGTTGCCATTGTCATAGCTGAACGAAGCCCTCACATTGCGCAGGGGTTTGCGATTCATATCGGTAATACGGAAAAAGTAGTTAACCACCGCACCCTCGCGCACCTCAGACGGGTATAAGCCATCCGAGGCCAGAACGATGTTTGCCTTGTCGGGGGCTGGCAGATTGTCGGGGTCTATCAATGTTATCACCAGCATACATGGCTTTCCATTAAGAAGGACTGGCTGAGGATCGATACCAGAATCACTGTTCTTGCGATAGGACAAGCCTATCTTGTGTTCACCTGGGATATCTGTCTGGTATGTGCTGGATACATCGAAGTATTTACCGGCAGCTATCGTCGCCGGAACGGCACTTATCAACTCACCATCTACGGTAAAGTATAAACGTCCGCTCCACTCATCCGACTCATCATTGTACACTCTGGCCTGGAATTTAATAAGGTTGTTAATAGCCATAGACTCGGCAGAGGCAGTAATATTCGACTTCGTGACGAGTTTGCAGACAGTAGCATTACTGTTATTCACCTGGAAATACAATGGATTGGACTCTTCACCACTATTTACCATCACTTCCTGGCCTACACAACCTGTCTGATAGTACAGAGTCAACGTCTGCATTCCTTCTTCTGTCAGGGTATATGGACAAGACATAGAGACGGCACTCTTATTACCACTCACATTATTTTTAATCCAACTACAAATCTCTTTGGCGCCTTGCCTCAAGATGAACTTTCCACTCCATGGGTTAGTATCAGCATTCATCACGCTGACCCGGTAAGTACAATTATCACCAACAATCATACGTTCCGACCCTTCCAAAATGTGAGTGTTAAAGATACTCAGGTTGGCCTTCTGTCCCTCAGCATCCTTGGTTGTCACATTATAGAACTTAGTATAGCTGCTGGTTTCCTTTGCATTACATGACTGTACCTGAAACTGATACGTTGTGCCGGGCTTCAAGCCTGTAAACACGTATGAGGGGTCTTCCTGAGTGCCAAAACCCTTCTTACCATTATCGAAAGACTGGTCGGAAGCCGGTTTCATCAGTACATTGTAGTAAGTAGCCCCACTCACGGTGCCCCAGTTGGCACGGAAGCTAGTTGCTCCTATCTCTGTAGCCTTAAGCGACGAGTTGTCAGGATGGTCAAGGGCTGTTGTTGACTGACCGTCTGTGACAGCTATCGCAAAGGGATTCTTGTAATAGCCCGCAGCAACGGGAACGCCATCGCCATGTCCATCGGTCTGATAATACAAGGTAACGGTATAGTTACCTGTCGCTGTCGGGGTATAGTAATCGGTCATTTCCAAAGTCCCGCCAGTTGCTATCGACTTGCCGCCCCATGATATCCAGTTTGTGCCGTTCCCCTTTAAATAGAACGCACCAGACCATTCTGCGTTGCTCTCGTTCTTGATCTTGATATTAAACTTCGCACTCTGGCCTTTCTGAAGCGTAGTTGAGTTATTGTTGAAGTATGAGCCCCCAGCAATGACTAACTTTGCAGAGCCTGTAGAAGAGCCTGCTGATGTGGTTATTGGTTTGCTGATACTCTTAGACCATTCGCTCCACTGACCGTTTGAGTAGGCACGTACCTGGAAATAATATGAAGTGTTAGCCTTCAAACCGGTTACAGTGATGTAGTTGTTTGAGGTCGTGCTATTGAACACTATCGGACTATAGTTCTTGTCTGTCGCAACATTGATTTCGTATTTTGTGGCTCCTGTAACATGACTCCAGCTCGCTTCGAAACTGTTAGCGGTAATCTTGGTACCCGTAAAGGTCGTATAGTCGGGTTTGTCTGGAGCATTAGAACTCGTGGTAACAGGAGTGCTGATACTCTTGGACCATTCGCTCCACTGCCCATTGGAATAGGCACGCACCTGAAAATAATATGAAGTGTTAGCCTTCAAACCGCTTACGGTGATGTAGTTGTTTGAGGTAGTACTATTGAACACTATCGGACTATAGTTCTTGTCTGTCGCAACATTGATTTCGTATTTTGTGGCACCTGTAACGTGACTCCAGCTTGCCTCGAAACTGTTAGCGGTAATCTTGGTACCCGTAAAGGTTGTATAGTCGGGTTTGTCTGGAGCATTAGAACTCGTGGTAATGGGAGTGCTGATACTCTTGGACCATTCACTCCACTGCCCATTGGAATAGGCACGTACCTGAAAATAATATGAAGTGTTAGCCTTCAAACCGGTTACGGTGATGTAGTTGTTTGAGGTAGTGCTATTGAACACTATCGGACTATAGTTCTTGTCTGTCGCCACATTGATTTCGTATTTTGTAGCTCCTGTAACATGACTCCAGCTCGCTTCGAAACTGTTAGCGGTAATCTTGGTACCCGTAAAGGTCGTATAATCTGGCTTAGCAGGTGCGGTAGAATTTGCAGTAATGGTAATCGGATTGGTGTAGTACCAAATATCCCCGTTGCTACCTCTAGACATCAAGCTCAGGCAATACTTCTTGCTACCACTGGTAAAATCTAAATCATAATCAATATTCAAGATCGATTGTCCTGCAGTGAAAGTTTTATATTTTTTCCTCGTACCGTTAACGCTGTTCTCATAAAGATTCAGCTTTGTCGCATTCTGAAATGTACTTCCATCCATTTTTTTGACTTGAAACGTAACGGTAGAACCAGAGAAAACAGCTTTCACTATCAAAAGATTTCCATGAGCTGTAACATTTTCTGAAGTAATCGTAGTGTTCGAACTGGGCACGGATGTCCACCCCGACGGAGATGCTGTATAGGTAGTCTGTCCCCGCGCTATTGAAAAGGACATCATGATGACTGTTAGCGTCATCAGCATTGTACGTAAAAATGGCTTATTCATATCGGTTCGCATTTATTATTGTTCATTCATAATCATGTGGGCAACGGCCACGTAGTCGGCAACATTTATTTTACCATCGCCGTTGGCATCAGCCGTTTTCTCATTGAATCCTTCTGGTGTATTACCCATGATGTGATGGGCTATAGCAATATAATCAGCCACCGTCACCTTACCATCACCATTGGCATCTCCAAGTACGAAATCCGGGGTTGGTTCACCCATCGCCTCAATCCTTCCAAACAGGTTCCAAGGCTCAGTCTGCCTGTAAGCATCAACATACTGAGCTGGAACGTAAAGTACAGCCTGATCTATGCTTGACAGTCCAAACGCATCCGATTTAGCTTCAGGTGGCACAGTACCAAGACACGTCACAGACTTAATAGCTTTGCAACGATAGAAAGCCCCTGTGCCTATGGTCTTAACAGTTGAAGGCAACTTGACATTATCAAGGCTTATACAATCGGTAAAGGCATAATCGCCAATGCTGACAAAACCCTCAGGCAGTGAAATCTCCTTAAGGTTATCACAGTCATAGAAACCTTGGATTTCTATTCGTTCAAGTCCCTCATTAACGACAACGGAGGTTATGCCATCGCAAAAGTAGAAGCCATTTTCCCCGACAGACTTCACATTATCGGGGAAAACATATTGTCCCGTCTTGGCACCTCCACACATGACGATTTGCAGCCCGTCACCTTCTTTCATAAACAGTACACCATCTGAAGCACTGTAGACGGTATTACCTTCTGCGACTGAGATGTCCTTCAGACTCTCACAAGCCGTGAAATTATAACTGCCCATAGAAGTCAGCGTTGAAGGCAAATGGAGTGTTGTCAGCTTTCCTAATCCATGAAAGGCATCGTAGTCAATAGACGTGAGACCTTCATTCAGGGTTAGCTTTTCCACATTCTTATTATTGAAAAACGCCCTGTAGGCAATCATCGTGACTTTTGCAAGCACGGGGTCTATTCCAAAATCTATCTCCGTTTCTGTACCGTTCCATTTCAACAGCGTCTTACCATCGTCGGACAACTCGTAGCTGCTGCTTGGATAGACTGTCTGTTGATTTCCTTCCTCCACGGTCTTAATGGTTCCAAACGTGCTCCATGGCTCTGTGGCACGATATTTCTCTATCGATTTCTCCGGCACGTAGAGTGTTGCCTCTGAAACGGAGACATTCTGAAATACATTCGTGTCTGTTTCCGGCAGCACGGTAGCCTGCAATGTAAACTCTTTCAAACTGCTACAATTCCTGAAAGCCGATGAGTAGATGGTTGTAATGCTACTTGGGACAATAACCTTTTCCAACGCCGTACAGTCTTCGAAGGCTCCTGACCCGGTGCCTCCACTCGAGTTTCCGCCAATTACCGAGACGCCTTTTTCCATGACGACTGATTTCAGTGACTTACATCCTTTGAAGGCCAAATAGTATATGGTCGTCACACTTCCAGGTATCGTAATCTCTGTCAGGCTGGTACAATCCTGAAAAGCTGCAGAATTTATGACAGCGCAGCCCTTTTCAATAGTCAGCTGGCTAAGTGCAGCGCACCCCTTGAACACCTGGTTACCCATCTCAGTGATGCCCTTGCCTAATACGGCTGATTTCAAACTTGAACAGCCTACAAAAGCATTAGCACCAAGATGGCTGACTGTAGCTGGTATGATGATGGACTCCAAGCTCGAACAGTTCTGGAAACTATTGTTGCCAACATACAAAAGACCCTTATTCAGTGTGACACTGCTTAAGCTGGTACAGCCACGGAAGGCAGAAGCATAGATGTTGGTAACCGAACTTGGCAAGTCAATGTTTGTCAGGCTGATGCAGTTTTCGAAAGCACCGGAACCTGTGCCCCCCTCACTGTTGCCTCCAATCACCTCAACACCCTGACCTATGGAAACCCGCTCCAAGGCCCTGCAACCCTTAAAGGCTGTATAGTAGATTATTCCGACACTGCCCGGCACTGATATTTCTGTCAGACCAGTGCAGTCTTGGAAGGCTTCCGCTGAAATGACAGCGACGCCATCAGCAATCGTCACTTGCTCAAGTGCCTGACAACTATTAAACACACCGTTGCCCATTTTCTGGATACCGCCACCCAACACGACTCGTTCCAAAGAGCGGCAGCCTACGAAGGCGCTTGCTCCAAGGCTTGTCACTGTAGAAGGTATTGAAATGGCCGTCAGACTGCTACAGTTCTGAAAGCTGTTATTACCTATTAATTCCAATCCCTCTGGCAAACTGACACGCTCTAAAGCCGTACAACCACGAAAGGCAGAAGCATAGATGGTAGTGACTGAGCTCGGCACGTCGAGACTCATCAGAGATGTGCAGTTCTCAAAAGCACCAGAGCCCGTACCTCCCTCGCTGTTACCGCCAATTATCTTCAGCCCCATTCCCAATTCTACACTCTCTAATAGTCTACAACCTTTAAATGAATTGTAATAGATTGTTTCGACACTGTTGGGAACCTTTATTCTATCCAAGCCTGTACACCCCTCAAAGGCACTGTAATTAATGATTGTCAGGCCCTCAGGCATCTGGATAGAACTGAGCCGGGTACAGTTTTTGAAAGCCGACTGTCCTATTTCAGTAACTTGGTAGGTCTGCCCATTGTCCGTAACCGTAGCCGGTATGACCAAGTCACCTGAATAGGCACTTGTGTTTGCCACAACTGTAACGGTTTGTTTGTCGCTATTGATGTTATAGGCAAACGTACCGTCGGTAAAGCTAACTGCACTCGCTAACATAGGCAAGAACAGAAGTAAAGCAATCATTGTCTTTTTCACTCCCATCAATACCAGTATCTGCGGCTTGAGGAGTTGTTTGGTTGTAGGTTTTATCATAATCATATTCATTGTTGCAACACATTCATTTTGCAAAGATATATATTTTTTTGAAAGTGACAAAGAAAAAGTGGGAAAAGTTCAAAAGCAATGACCTTGGACTCCAGTTGGACTCTAGTTTCTCCTTGGCCTTGTCAGTAGGCTTGCATTCCCAGCCTTTGACCGACTTCCAAAATGTAAATCCGAGAAAAACACTCTTGGAAGGTCTCACCACTTTGGTCTTGCTGGCACTCATCTTGAGGCGCAGCTTGGACTCCAGCCAGTGGCTTACAGATGCCATTACCCTGTCAGCTACCATCTCACTCTTTACGAAAATGTCAAAGTCATCCGCATAGCGGACAAATCTAAGACCACGACTTTCGAGTTCCTTGTCGAGCTTGTCAAGGTAGATATTGGAGAGTATCGGTGTATACATTAACCCCTTCAGTGATGGTGGAACACCTACTAGGGGCTCAGATGACTCCCGCCCATGAGTTTTTTTTCGCACGTGACAACACGCAGGACGGGCCTCTCGGGGTAAGACACTAACCTTATGACGTCACAACCTCTTGGTTTACTGTTTTGGGGAGTACGTTTACCATTCGGACTTCGACTTGATGTGCAGTCTTATCCTTTCCCATTTAGCCTTATACCAAGTTTCTGTTCGTAGGCTCGAAAGTCTCGCTACCGACTTCCTCCATCTTTGACATTGCTGTCAACGACTTGTCTTTCGCTTCGCTTGACGATAAATACCCACGACTGGATTTCAACCAGTTAGGTTAGTGTCATGCCCGACACACACATCAAGAGGGTGTGTCAAAATAGGCACATCCTCATTTTTTATTGCAAAGCCCCGACTTTCTCAAGCCAGGGCTTTGTTATGTCCAAGAATTTTCGTATCTTTGGACCAAGTTTTTTAAGCATGGCAAAGATACACTTTCGTCCTTACACTACCAAGCAAATTCTGCTTTTTCCGCAACGAATTGATGAAAATATTGCGGAAGACGACCCTGTGCGTCTGGTCAACAGTCTGATTGACATGCTAGACCTGACAAGTTTCCGTAAACTGTACAAAGAGTATGGCCGCAGCCCGTTCCATCCTCGGATGATGCTCAAGGCCGTGATCTACGGCTATATGAACAACGTCTACTCATGTCGCAAGATAGAGGAGCGCCTGCTTCGAGATGTCCACTTCATCTGGCTTGCCGGCTACGAGAAGCCGGACTTTATCACCATCAACCGTTTCCGCAACCGTGTGAAGGATGAGATCAACAACGTGTTCACGCAGCTGGTGCTCCTGCTCTCAGCAAAGGGGCTTGTGAGCTTGGATGTGGAATACATAGATGGTACAAAGATAGAGTCGAAGGCCAATAAGTACACCTTCGTTTGGCGCAAGACGGTTGAGAAGAACCGCGCCAAGCTGATGGATAAGATAAAGGTCCTGCTGTCTCAGGTTGACAACGCCATCGCTCAGGACAAGGCGGCTGATGAGGAGGTGGTCAGTTTCACTCCCGAGACGCTGACCGAGATTGCGGATGAACTTCGTCAGTCTCTCTCTGAACAGCCTGCCCCAAAGAGCAAGGAAGAGAAGAAGACGATCCGTGAGAAGAAGAAACAAGTTGCGCAGTTGGAGAAGATGCGTGACAAGCTCTCCGAGTATGACAACCACCTTGAGACATTGGGCG
>JAEEGJ010003598.1_pt1 | contig 57971 bp, 75 predicted proteins | sample 8958761 | NCBI WGS metagenome assembly JAEEGJ01 (sample SAMN16246546, study PRJNA631951) | gut metagenome | biome: gut microbiome; feature: rumen; material: RS-attached | host: Bos | place: Iran: Karaj | collected 2018-10 | reverse complement strand
GGTCATGGATATAAACATAATGTTTGTTTAATGAATAGTGTTGGAGTTATAGATAGTGATTTTTATAACAATCCTGATAACGAAGGACATTTCCAAGTTAAATTATTAAATTTAGGTGAAAAAGACTTTGAAGTAAAAGTTGGAGATAAAATTGCACAGGGTGTATTTATGAAATACCTAACTGTTGATGATGAAGAAGAAATTAAAAAAGAAAGAAAAAGTGGAATAGGTTCCACAGGAAAATAGGAGTGATTAAGATGGATAAGAAAAAATATTATATTAGTACAGCTATAGCATATACATCTGGTAAACCACATATTGGTAATACTTATGAAATTGTTTTAGCTGATGCTATAGCAAGATATAAAAGATTAGAAGGTTATGATGTTTATCTACAAACAGGTACTGATGAACATGGTGAAAAAATTGAATTAAAAGCTAAAGAAGCAGGACAAACTCCTCAAGAGTTTGTTGATGAAAAAGCAGGAGAAATTAAAAGAATATGGGATTTAATGAATACTTCTTATGATCGATTTGTTAGAACAACAGATCCTGATCATGAAAAGAAGGTTCAACATATATTTAAGAAAATGTTTGATCAAGGTGATATTTATTTAGGAGAATACGAAGGTTTATATTGTACTCCTTGTGAATCATTCTGGACAGAATCTCAATTAGTTGATGGTAAATGTCCTGATTGTGGTAGAGAAGTACAACCAAAAAAAGAAGAAGCTTATTTCTTTAAATTGAGTAAATATCAAGATAAATTAGTTGAATATATTGAGAGTCATCCTGACTTTATTCAACCAGAATCAAGAAAAAATGAAATGTTAAATAACTTCATTAAACCAGGATTACAAGATTTATGTGTATCTCGTACTGCATTTAGTTGGGGTATTCCAGTAGATTTTGATCCTAAACATGTTGTTTATGTATGGTTAGATGCTTTAACTAATTATATTACATTCCCAGGTTATGATACTGATGGAAATGAATCTGATAACTTTAAGAAATGGTGGCCAGCTGACCTACATTTAATAGGTAAGGATATTATTAGATTCCATACTATTTATTGGCCTTGTTTCTTAATGAGTTTGGGAGTAGAACTTCCTAAGAAGGTGTTTGGTCATCCTTGGTTAATTATGGCTGATGGTAAGATGAGTAAATCAGTGGGTAATGTTGTTTATGCTGATGATTTAGTAGAAGAATTTGGTGTTGATGCTGTAAGATATTTCTTCTTACATGAAATACCATTTGCTGCTGATGGAGTATTCAGTAGAGATTTACTTATCGAAAGAATTAATGGTGACTTAGTTAATATTTTAGGAAACTTAGTTAATAGAACTGTAAGCATGAATAAAAAGTACTTTGAAGGAAAAGTACCTGATCATAAAGTTGCAGAAGACTTAGATAAAGATTTAATTGATAGTGTAACTAACTTACATAATGTAGTTACTGAAAAAATGGATGATTTAAAAGTTGGTGAAGCTATTCAAGAAATCATTGAAGTACTTCGTAAATGTAATAAGTATATAGATGACACTACTCCTTGGTCTTTAGCTAAGGAAGAAGATAAATTACCTAGATTAGGAACTGTTCTATATAACTTATTAGAAAGTATAAGAATTTGTGCTATTCTATTAAGACCATTCTTACCTGAGACTGGAGATAAGATTTTGGAACAATTAAATACTAAAGTAGATAGTTTTGAATCTACATTTGAATTCGGCGGTTTAGAAGTTGGAACTGAACTTGCTGAACCAGTTCATTTATTCGATAGAATAGAAATAAAAAAAGACTAGATTAACTAGTCTTTTTTTTAATTTAATAATGCGAAGTCAGCACTAATATTAACTAAAGCTAATGCTAGGAATAATGCGTTGATTATTAATCCTAGTGTTGCAACTCCTTTTCTGCCTTTCATTCCTTTGTAGCAGCAATAGATTCCTGTTACTGTTACAATAGCTCCTACTACAGGAATAACCCAAGCTAATAGAGAAGATAGTCCTAATACATAACCTGTATTAGCATCTCTTTTTGGTTGTTTATTAGATTTTTTTGGTTTAGTTTTAGTTGCTTTAACTACTGGTCTTTTCTTTTCGACAGTTGTAGTCTTTTTTACTTGTGCTTTTTTACTAGTTGATTTTTTTGGAGTAGTTTTCTTTTCCATATCATCAATCCTTTTCTCTCTACTATAATTTTATTATACATGTGTTTAATCAATTTTTAAATGTTTTTTTTGTTTTTGGATTGTTAAGCATATGTATGTGTTGTGATATAATTTGGTTGGTGAAGGTTATGTTTATTGATACACATTGTCATTTATTTAAAGAATATTATGAAGATTTAGATGAAATAGTAACAAAGATAAAAAATAGTGGAATTAATAAAGTTATTATTAATGGTACTAATGGTATTGATAATAAAGAAGTACTAGAATCTATTAAAAAATATGATTTAATGTATGGAGCTATTGGATTACATCCTGAGTTTGCTTCAGAAGTAACGGAAGAAGATTTAGAATTCGTAGAAGAACATATTAAGGATAATAAGGTTGTTGCTATTGGGGAGATTGGTTTAGATTATCATTATGGAAAAGAAAATAAGGATAAACAAATAGAATTATTTGAAAAACAATTAGCATTAGCAGAAAAATATAATATGCCAGTTATTATTCATAGCAGAGATGCAACAGAAGATACTATAAATATTTTAAAAAAATATCATGTTAAAGGTTCTATGCATAGTTTTAGTGGAAGTTATGAAACAGCTATGATTTATATTAAGATGGGTTTATTACTAGGTATTAATGGAGTTGTTACTTTTAAAAACTGTAATTTAATAGAAGTAGTTAAAAAGGTAGGATTAGAAAATATATTGTTAGAAACAGATTCTCCATATTTAACACCAGTTCCTTATAGAGGTCAAAGAAATGATTCAAGTTATATAAATGATATTGTTTGCTTTATTTGTTCTAATATGAAAGTTTCAATAGAAGATGTTGGTAAGATAACAAGTGATAATGTTAAGAGGTGTTTTGACATTTAATATTAATGATGCTAGTATAGATAATTAAGTCTTTTAGAGGTGAATTTTATGAATAAAATGAACTGGATAAAGATGGGGTCTGTACTAAGTAAAATATTAGTACTTGTGATATTTGCTTTTATGGCAAATAAATCAACTAGTAATGATGTTGTTAAAAGAACTGAGAATTTCAACTTTAATAAGGTATTAGGTATGAGTGCTTCAGCTACTAAGAAAGAAGAGGAAAAACCTAAACCTGTTGAAAAGAAAGTTGTTGTTAATAATAATAAATTAACAGGAGATTTAACTGGTTATGCAGCAGATTGTCCTTTATGTAATGGAACACTTGCTTGTATGCCAAAATATAAAGTATATAAAAATAATGTTGTTACCTATAATGATGCAACTTATGGAAATGTAAGAATAGTTGCTTCATCAACAAAAATGCCTTGTGGTAGTATTGTTAGATTTGCTTGGAGAGGTGAATTAACAACAGCTATTGTTTTAGACAGAGGCGTCTTAGGTAATGACTTGGATTTATTAATGGCTACAGAAGATGAAGCTATTATCTATGTAGGTAGAAAAAGAATAACTTATGAAGTCCTTAGAAAAGGATGGTAAGTAAGGAGGAATAAAAATGGGTGATTTTAAACATAAACATAGTTTAGGACAAAACTTCTTAAAAGATAAAAATGTTTTGGCTAGAATTATTGACGCTTGTCCAGTAGAAAAAGATGATTTAGTAATTGAAATTGGTCCAGGGCAAGGAGCATTAACTAAGTTTTTAAAATTATATAAATGTAATCTATTATGTTTTGAAGTAGATGAAAGAGTTAAGAGATATCTTAATCAATTTGAGGATGATAAAACAAAAGTGGTATATAAAGATATAATGGAAGTAAATATTAAAGAAGAAATAAAGGATATTAATTATAATAAACTTTATATAATTTCTAATCTTCCTTATTACATTACAACTGCTATTATTGAAAAGATAGTTAATAGTGGAATAGATGTAGAAGCTATGGTATTAATGGTTCAAAATGAAGTGGCAGATAGATTAAGTTCTAAACCAAATAGCAAAGATTATGGTGCTATTACTGTTACTTTAAATTATTACTATGATATAGAGAAATTATTCTTTGTAAGTAGAAAATCATTTGATCCAGTGCCTAATGTTGATAGTGCTGTTATTAAATTAAGTAAGAAAAGTAAGATGGTTAAATCAACTAATGAGAAGCTATTCTTTAGATTAGTTAGAGATTCATTTTTAATGAAAAGAAAGAATATTAGAAATAATTTAAGAAATTATGATTTGAATATTGTTTCTAAGGTATTATCTAACTATGGATTAGATTTAACCTGTAGAGCAGAGAATATTCCAGTATCTTGCTTTATTGATTTAAGTAATGAATTAGAAAAATAGTATATTTTTCTTTTTTAATGACATGAAATGGATAAGTGTAATAATATATTGCAAAAAATTCAATTTTATCTTAAAATTATAGGTAGGTATACTTGGGAGGAGTGGTCACATGAAAATTACGAGAGTTGAACTTCGAAATAAGGAAAAAGAAGATTCACGTATGAAAGCAATCGCAAAAGTAACTCTTGATGAAGCTTTTGTAATTACTGGAATCAGGTTAATTCAAGGCGATGACAAAATGTTCATTGCAATGCCAAGCAGAAAGGTTTCTGAAGGAGTTTATGATGATGTATGTCATCCAGTAAACCAAGAAACTCGTACAATGTTTGAAGATGCTATTTTTAAAGCATATGATGAAATGACAAAAACTGGCGAAGAAATAGTTAAAATAGATTTATAAGATGTCTTTGACATCTTTTTTTGTGTAAAACTTTTATGAAAAGCGCGTAAAGTCCTTTTTTCCTTAGAATATGAGATATTTTCTTATGATATACTTAAGATAATAAGGAGGACTATGTATGAGTGTTAATAAAAAAACCAAAAAAGTAGTTAAAAAAGCTACTAAACACACAGATGATAATTCTGGATATGTAGCTTTCTTATTGAGTGCAATTGTAATATTTATAATTATATTAATTAGTACTATTTTCTCTGATGCTATGCAAATATATAATAACAGAAGAGAAACTGAAAGACTTCGTGAGGAATATAGTATGTTACTTGAAAAAGAAACATCTTTACGTAGTGAAGTTATTAAATTACAAGATCCTGATTATGTAGCAAGATATGCTAGAGAAAAGTTCTTATATACAAAAGATGGAGAAAAGATACTTCGTATAGTAGATGGTAATGTTATACCTGAACAAAAAACACAAGTATTAGATGAAAATAAAGAAGTAGAAGAAGAATAGATATCTTCTTCTTTTTTTAGTATAATAACTTTGGATGTGATGTTATGGAAGTAATATTAGGAAAGAAAGCAGGCTTTTGTGGCGGAGTTATTAACTCTGTTACTAAAAGTATAGATTTATTAAAAGATAATAAAGATTTATTTTGTTTAGGAGAAATAGTTCATAATAAACAAGTTGTATCTAGTTTAGAAGAAAAAGGTATGACTTTTATTGATTCTTTAGATGAAGTTAAAGATGGAAGTAAAGTTGTTATTAGAGCACATGGTGTTCCTAAAGAAGTATATGAAGAAGCTGAGAAAAGAAATATTCATTTGTTTGATTTAACATGTCCTAAAGTATTACTTATCCATAAAGAAGCAGAGGATTTAGTTAAAGATGGATACTATGTTATTTTGATAGGTAAAGCTGATCATCCAGAAATTATAGGTACTATTAGTTATTGTAATGAAGATAGTCTTATTATAGAAAATCAACAAGATGTTGATAAAGTGGTTGAATTTGTTTTAAATAAAGGGTATAAAAAGGTTGCCTTATTATGTCAAACTACATATTCTTTAAATAAATTTTTTGAATTAGAAGATATATTAAAAGAGAAGTTTGAAGGTTTAGATTTTAAAATTTTAAATACAATTTGTAATGCTACTGAGTTAAGACAAAAGGAAACAGAAGAACTTTCTAAACAAGTAGATGCTATGATTATAATAGGTGGTAGGAATAGTTCTAATACAACTAAGTTGTATGAAGTAGCAGAAAAAAACACTAAAACTTATTTAATTGAAACAGTTGATGATTTAGATGATTCTATATTTAAATATGATGTTGTTGGAGTAACAGCAGGTGCAAGTACACCTAAAGAAAGTATTGATGATGTATTAGCATATTTAAATAAGGAAAAGTTATGATAATCATTAGTAATTAATATGATAGAATTTGTTTAATTCTATCTTTTTAATGGTATAATTTTAATGTGGAAAGGGAGAAAAAACTTTAATGGAAAAGAAACAGGTAGAGAAAGAAAATTTAAGATTGATAGTGTTTGAAAGTGCTAAAGAATTAGGTGAAGCAGTGGACAAACATCTATTGAAGAAATTTGGTCTTAGTGACAAAAAATATTCGTTTATTGTACCTTTGAAAGAAAACTTTTTTGAGGACGGACATTTAAAAGTAGAGATTAATGAAACAGTTAGAGGCATGAACTTATTTATGATACAAGATGTTGGTAATTATTCTATCGAGTATAAGATGCATGGGTTAATAAACCATACAAGTCCTAATGATTTGATGATGCAACTTAAAGATGGAATTGGTGCTTGTAATAGACACGCTGAGTATATAAATATAGTTATGCCTTTATTATATGCTGGAAGACAACATAGAAAGAATACCAGAGAGAACCTAATGTGTGGTATGAATCTTCATGAATTAGATAAGTTAACTGGTATTAAAACTTTTATTACTTTTGATGCTCATGATCAAGGTGTTGAACATGCAGTTAATCATATGGAATTTGATAATTTTTATGCGACTAATACTATTTTAAAAGATTTAATTAATGATATGAGTGTATCTGCTTTAAAGAAAATTGTTTTTGTAGCTCCAGATACTGGTGCTACTGGTAGAAGAAATGTATATTTAAACTCATTTAATTCCAGATATATTCATAGAGAAGCAGGAAGTTTTATTAAACAAAGAGACTTTAATAATTTAGTAGATGGTAAATATCCTGTTATTGCTCATGAATATTGTGGTAATGAAAACATTGAAGGTTATACAGCTATTGTATCTGATGATATGATTTCAAGTGGTGGATCAATGTTTGACGTTATTGATGAATTAAATAAGATGAATGTTAAACATATCTATATAGTTGTTACATATGCTTTATTTACTAAAGGTGTTGATCAATTTGATGAATACTTTAATGCTGGTAAATTTGATGGTGTTTATACAACTAACTTATCTTATATTCCAGAAGAGTATAAGGAAAAGAAATGGTTACATGTTTGTGATTGCTCTGAATACTTAGCGGAAATTATTTATACTTTATATAATAAAGAATCTATAAGTGATATTTTAAGAGATAAATCACAATCTATTAAGTTATTAGATGAAAAACTAGGTAAAAAAAAGAAGTAAAATAATGTACTTCTTTTTTTTTATGTGGTAAAATTTTTATAGAATAGGAGCTGTGAAGATGAAAAAAGTATATATTGTTTTAACATATACTGGCACTATACTTTCAAAAATAGTTAAATTATATACTAGAAAAGAATTTTCTCATGTATCTATTTCTTTAGATGAAAACTTAGATGAAATGTATAGTTTCGGTAGATTACACCCTTATAATCCAGTTTGGGGTGGATTTGTTCATGAAAATAAAAATAAAGGAACATATAAGAGATTTAATAAAACCAAAACTAGAATTTATTCTATTCAAGTAAATGATGAACAATACGAATCTGTTAAAAAAGTTATTAAGGATATTCAAGATAAGAATAAAGTTAAATCATATGGATTTAATGTTCTAGGTTTATTCTTAGTAGCATTTAATTATAGACTTAAAAGAGAAAGATGCTACTATTGTGCAGAGTTTGTTAAGGAATGTTTAGATAAATCGAATATTGAATTAGGTTTACCTGAAATTATTAAACCAGAGGATTTTAATAAGTTAGAATCATCTGATATCGAAGAGGTTTTTAAAGGTTTATTAAGAGACTATCAAGCATAATCTCTTTTTTTTATGTTATAATATCATTGTTGGGAGACTTATTTATGGAAAAAGCAAAAGTTTTTTTTACAAAAGGAATTACAGCTGAAAGTTTAGGATTAGGTACTACTGAATACGATTTAATTGAATTATAAGAAGACTAGAAATAGTCTTTTTTTAAATCTTTGAAAGGAGAAATAATATGGGAAAAAGATTTAAAAGTGTGGTGTGTGCTGATTTATTAGCTAGAAAGGAAGTTGATGGTAAAACATTAATTTTATTAAGCAAAAGAAAAAATACGGGTAATGATGATGGTAAATATGAGTTACCTGGTGGACACTTGGAAATGGGTGAAGACATTTATGATGCAGTAATAAGAGAATCTAAAGAAGAATTATTAGTAGATATTAAAAGAGAAGATATTAAAATAGTTCATTTAATGCATCATTATACTAAAGAGAGATTAAACTTTATATTTGAAATAGATGGAAATTTAATTGAACCAAAAATTGGTGAAGAAGATAAATGTGAAGAACTTGTTTGGGTTGATATCTTGAATTTACCTAATAATATTTCAGATAAAATGAGAAGAATAATTAATAATATTGTTAATAATATAGAATATGACAGAATGTAAAAAAAAGACTAAATAATTAGTCTTTTTTTAATAGTTGTTTTTTTATTACTCTGGAGTCTTTATCTATTTGTTTTTCTTCGTCTTCATTTATTATGCAATTAATCTGTGGAATAGTACGGTATTGTTCATCTAAATCTAATCCATAACCAATTACAAATCTATTTGGAATAGTAAAACCAGTATAGTCTACTTTTACATCATCTACTTCTCGTCTTTCAGGTTTATCTAATAAAGAACATAATTTTAAACTATTTGGTTTTTGCTTTTGAAGATGTTTCATAAAGTATGATAGTGTTCTACCTGTATCAATTATATCTTCAATAACAATAACATCTTTACCTGTTACTGGGTTATCTAAATCAACTTTTAGATTAATATCACCTGTACTGTTTTCTCCGGCATAACTAGATATTCTTACAAATTCTAGTTCTGTATCTAAGTTGATTCTTCTAGTTAGATCTGTGAAGAAAAAGATTGATCCTTTCAAAATACATATTAGTGTTAGCTTTTTACCTTGATAATCTTCAGTTATTTCTTCAGCTAACTGTCTTGTTCTTTCTTGGATGGTTTTTTCATTAATTAAAACTTTTTGAATACTCATAAATACTCCTTTAAATTATATTCAATTTTATATTATCACTAGGTTGACAGTAAGTATAATTCCTTTTAGTTATAATTATTATAATAATTATTTATTTATACTATATTTAATGATATTATTATGGTAGAGAGGTGTTGAAATGGAAGAAAAGAAATCTAATCTTGGATTATGGGTGGTTATTGGTGTTTTATTTGTAGCTGTAGTAGGACTTAGTTTTTATTTAGGTACAAAGTTTGCCAACAAAGAAGATAAGAAAGAAACGGAAACAAAAGAGGAAACAAAGGTAGAATTTGAATCAGTCAAATTATCTGATGGTTTAGTTGCTGATGCTAAAAAATATATTGCAACTACTTTATGTGGAAATGTTATTTATTCTTTTGATAGGGAAGACAATACTTTTGAAGAACTACCTGAAGATTATAAGTTTGCAGTTCTTGTTAACTTCTATCACAAAGAATTTATGCAAACAGTTGAAACTGAAAAAGGTTATACTTTAGATTTAGATGATGTTAAGAAACATTTTGATGATATTTCATTTATTGAAAATCATAAAGGAGCATATAATTTTGCTGCTTGGCCTTATTCTATGGAATATAAAAATGGCAAATATGTTGTTTCTGGTTATCCAACAGGATGTATTGGAATAGCTGAAGGTTATTATTATCAAGCTATTGATGCTAAGAAATCTAAAGATGAATTTGTATTAACGGTTATTGCTTATTATGTAAAAAGTCCAGATTTAGATGATGGAGAACTTCATGCTTATGTTTATAGATCTGAGGATGATAAGGAACCAATAGATAAAGATCCTAGTTTCAACGAAGATACTATGTCTTATAATTTAACTAATGATAAATATGACAAATATGAATTTGTTTATAATCTTGATGGATCAAATATTAAATTAAAAGAAATTAAATATGTTAAATAAGGAGATATTGAAATGGAAGAAAAGAAATCTAATGTAGGATTATGGATAATAATTGCCATATTATTTGTTGCAGTATTCGGACTTAGTTTCTATTTAGGTACAAAGTTTGCCAACAAAGAAGATAAAAAGGAAACAGAAACAAAAGAGGAAGCAAAAGAATCTAAGTTTGAGGATGTATCTATTAAAGATAGCTTAGTTGCTGATGCTATGAGATTTAATGTTAAATATATTTGTGGTGGACCTGTAATTGAATTTAAAGGTCAAAACATTAAAGTTGATGAATTATCTGATGAATATAAAGCTAATGTTTATTTAGGATCTGCTGCTGGTATTACTATGTCATTAACTGAAGATGGTACTTATAGTGTTGATGATAAATTTGATGACAGATATTTTAAAGATGATTCATTCTTAAATAAATATAGAAATGGTGAACAATTACATTTTTATAATGGCCCTGTTATAGCTGAATATAAAAATGGTAAGTTTGTATTTAGTAAATATGCTACTGGATGTGAAGGAGCTTACGAAGGTTATAATAATCAATTAGTTTCAGCTAGAAAGAATGATAAACAATTAATTTTAGATTATGCTTATTATTATCAAACATATGACTATGATAAAGAAGAAGCAAGTATTTACTTTAAAAAAGGTGATTCTAAACCTGCAGAACAAGGCGTAAAAGTTAATGAAGAAACTTATGAATATATCATTAAACCTGAGTTATATGATCATTATGAATATGTATTTGATATTTCAGAAGGTAAATTACAATTAACTGAAATTGTTTACGTTCCAAAGAAATAATTTGTAAAAATAAAGATATCAAGGAAACTTGATATTTTTTTATGGTATAATTTAATTGGTAAAGAGGTAGAGAATATGGAAAAGGGATTTTGTAGATTAGCTATACCTACTATTCAATCTGATAGTATAGTAGATGGCGAAGGAATTAGAAGTGTTATATGGTTTCAAGGATGTGGACATGCATGTCCTGAATGTCATAATCCAGAAACATGGGATTTTAATGCAGGAGAATTAGTATCTATAGATGATATTAAGAAACAAATTGATGAATTAGAGTTTCAACAAGGTGTTACTTTTTCTGGCGGAGATCCTATGTATCAAATTGATGCATTAATAGAGCTTTCTAAGTACGTTAAGGAAAAAGGTATGAATGTATGGGTTTATACTGGTTTTACTTATGACGAGCTTGAAAAGATGGCAGAAAAAGATGATAGATATAGTAAAATGTATGATTATATAGATGTCTTAGTTGATGGACCATTTAAGATAGATTTAAAGAGTTTTGAATGTGCTTTTAGAGGTTCTACTAATCAAAGATTAATAGATGTTAAAAAGACGAGAAAAGCAAATAAAGTAATTACATTGGAAAAGTACAAATAGTACTTTTCTTTTTTTGAAAAAACCTTTATAATAACGTCCTAAGTGGGTGAGGTTCCATGGGAAATCTTAGAATTAGTAACTTACATTTTTCTTATGAAGATAAAGAAGTGTTCAAGGATGTTAATTTTACATTACGTAAGGACAAAACTCTAAGTATCATTGGAACCAATGGATCCGGTAAAACAACTTTATTAAAAATATTATCTGGGGAATTAGATTATAAGGGAGAAATTGTTATTAATGGTGTAGATGTTAATAAACAAAACAAAGATGCCTTAAGAAGAATAATTGCTTGTGTTTATGAAGATTCTCCATTTTTAGCTGATACTGTTAAGGATGAACTACGTTTTTCTTTGGAAAACATTAATGTAAGTCCTAAAGAGATTAGTCAAAGAATTGACGAAATTAATGATTTTATGAATATAAAGAAAATCTTAAATAAAAGAATAGATAGTCTTTCTTTAAATGATAGAATTTTAATTAAGATATTATCTTATGCAATATATTGTCCATCATTCTTAGCTATAGATGATTTGTTAGTTTATTTAGATAATAGAACTAAAATATTGCTATTAAATTATTTGAATTATAAAGATATTACTTTAATTAATGTTACAAGTAATATGGAAGATACGATATATACTGATTATCTTCTTGTTCTATATGATGGTATTAATGCTATTGATGGTAAGAGTTTAGATGTATTAAAGAATGAAAAGGTATTAAAAAGATTAGGTTTTGATCTTCCTTTTTATGTTGATTTATCTATTCAATTAGAATTATATGGATTAATCAATAAAATGTATTTAAATAAAGAAGCGATGGTGAAGAATGTATGGAAATAATATTTAATAAAGTTTCTTTTAATGATAAGAGTTCTTCAACAAAGCTTTTAGATAATATTAATTTAATAATTAAAGAAGGCAATATTGTTTCTTTTGTAGGGACAAATCTAGATATCATACCTAAGTTATTATGTGTTATTAAAAGACCTAGTAGTGGGGAAATTAAAATAGATAATGTAATCATTAAGAGAACTAGTCATATTAATAATATAAATGCTTTAAGAAAGAAAATTGGTTATGTAAGTGACTCAATTCTATTCTTAAAAGATACTGTAAAAGATGAAATAAAAGAAATACTTAATAATTTTGATTGTAAAACTAATAGTATTAAACATATTTTAGATTCTTTAAAATTAGTAGGTTTAGATGAAAGTTATTTGGATAGGAAGATAGATTCTTTGTCTTATACAGAAAAGAAAAGAGTTAGATTAGCTAGTGTATTAGCTTATAATCCTGATGTTATAGTTTTAGACGAATTCTTTAAGTCATTTATTAATAGAGAAAAAGACTATTTTAAAAAGTTATTCTTAAAGCTTAAGAGTAAGTTTAAGAAAACTATTATTCTTTTAACAAATGATTTAACTTGTACATTTGATGTTGTTAATAAATTATATGTTATCAACAACGGGAATCTTGTTCTATCAGGGGGTAAGGAATTATATTACAATAACAAATTGTATAAATATGTAGAGATTCCTAAAATTATAGAATTTACTAAATATGCTCAAGAATGTGGACATGATATATTAGAATATACGGACATTAAAGAGCTTATAAAGGAATTGTATCGAAATGTTGGATAAGTTAGATTATTCATATAATGATATTGATTCAATAGTACACAGAATAAGTCCAATATTTAAGTTTATTGGTCTATTCTTTTATGTATTAATATGTTTGTTAAAATTTAATAATATATTGTTTATATGGAATATCTTGATAGTCTTTATCTTAATATTATTTAGTAATGTTAAATATATGAGGTATTTAAGAGTACTATGGAATTTGAAATTCTTAATAATTATTTATTATTTCTTTACTCTAAATACTTTAAGTATGGAGTTAAGTGATGTTAATATTTTATTATTTAAAATATTATTCTTTATTTATTATCTTAAAGTAATAGTATTTACTACTACTAAAGAAAGTATGGGTAAAGGATTAAGTTTTATTCTTAATATCTTTAATTTAATTGGTATTAGTATTAGAAAGATAGAAATGTTTTTTATAAATGTTTTTACTTATTTATTATTTTTACTTACTAATAATAATGAGTATATTAATTCTTTAGAGTTTAAAGGAATTAATTATACACATGGTAATATCATAGATAAATGGAAGATATTCTTTTCTAATATAAAAAAGGTTAATGAATTGAGTAAAAAGGATTATAAAAAGAGAAAAAAGGGATTAGAAGATAAGTTATTTAAAAGTAAAGCTAATAAGTTATATAAATATAGAAATAGGTATAATATTTTTGATATTATATATATGATAGCTAATATAGGAATGCTTATCTTTTACATATTGGTGGTGAGATAGTGAATTATTTAATGGAAATATCTTATGATGGAAGTAAGTTTTATGGATTTCAAAGATTAAATGAAAACTTGAGTGTCCAAAAAGTATTAGAAGAAGCTTTAACTAAAATAAATAAGAAACAAGTTACAATTAAAGGAGCAGGGAGAACTGATCGAGGAGTTCATGCTTATGGTCAATGTGTTACTTTTAAGTTAGATGTTAATATAGATGAATATGGTTTAAAGTCTGCTATGAATTCTTTAGTTAAACCTTATATTTATATAAAGAAGGTTACAATGGTTGGACCATCTTTTCATGCTAGATTTAGTGTTACTAAGAAAAGATATGTCTATAAGATTAATCTTGGTGAATATAATGCTGTTATGGCAGATTATATATATAATCCTGAATATAAATTAGATATAGATAAAATGAAAGAAGTAGCTAAGTTATTCTTAGGAGTACATGACTTTCATAATTTTGTTTCAGGTACAAGAAAAGATAGTACATGTATTATATATGATATTAGCTTTAAGAAAGATAAAGATATTTTAAATATAATCTTTGAAGGTAAGAGTTTTTATCGATATATGGTAAGAAACTTAGTTGGAGCTATGATTGATGTAGCTAGAGGTAAAGATGATATATCTTTAGTTAAAAAGAGATTGGAATCTAAAGATAATATTAATGGATATACTGCTCCAGCGTGTGGCTTATATTTAGATAAGATAGAATATTAGGTGATAATATGAAAGAATTAGAAGAAAGAATAGAAAAGATTGAGAAAAGAAATAAGAAAGTTGAAATGGATAAGGCATGGGAGACTAGTTGGACTAGAAGAATATGTATATGTATTTTAACTTATCTAATTGTTCTGTTATATTCTTATGTAATTAGTAAGAATAATAATATTTTTTTAAGTAGTTTAGTACCAGTAATTGGCTTTACTTTATCTACTTTATCATTAGGTTATATTAGAAAAATGTGGCAAAGGAATAAATAAAGTGTCTTTTTTAAGTAAAAAAAGACTTTTTTATTACATTTTGTTTGACTTTTAAGGTACTTTCTCATATAATTTTAATCGGTACATTTTATTTGTTCGGAATTGTTAGGCGTGGGAAACTGAAGCAAGGATGAACAGTGAAAGGAAAATTTGATATGAATACATTTATGCAAAAGAAAGAAACTGTTGAACGTAAATGGTATGTTATCGATGCTGAAGGAGCTACTTTAGGAAGATTAGCTACTAAAGCTGCTACAGTATTAAGTGGAAAACATAAACCAACTTATACTCCTCACATCGATTGTGGAGACTACGTTATCGTAGTAAATGCTGAAAAAGTAAATCTTACTGGTAAAAAACTTGAAGATAAGAAATATTATAATCATAGTAGATATGCTGGTGGATTAAGAGAAAGAAACGCTAAAACAATGATCGAACAATATCCAGAAGAAATGATTGAAAGAGCTATTAAAGGTATGTTACCAAAAGGACCTTTAGGAAGAGCTATGGGTAAGAAATTATTCGTATATGCTGGTCCTGAACATAAACAAACAGCTCAACAACCAACAGAGTTAAAGGTTGACTAGGAGGTTTTAAATTATGGCTAAAAAAGAAGTATGGACAGCTGTTGGACGTAGAAAACGTTCAGTTGCTCAAGTTAGATTAACTGCTGGTAAAGGTAATATTACTGTTAATGGTAAAGATGTTAATGAATATATGCCTTTTGCAGTATTAGTAATGGATTTAAAACAACCATTAGTTGCTACAAATAATGAAGATAAGTTCGATGTTGATGTTACAGTTAGAGGCGGTGGCTTCTCAGGACAAACTGGTGCTATAAGATTAGGTATTACTCGTGCTTTATTAGCTTTCGATGCAACTGCTGATCAAGCTAGAGAAGATTCTTATAGAAAAGTTCTTAAAACTAAAGGATTGGTTACTCGTGATCCAAGAAGTAAAGAACGTAAGAAACCAGGACTTAAAAAAGCACGTCGTGCTCCACAATTCTCAAAACGTTAGTTTATTTCAATGTTTTACAAAGCTCGTATTATACGAGCTTTTTGTATGTTATAATGTTGGTAGGTGATAATATGAAATGTAGAGAATGCGATTTAGAAATGATTGAGAATTGTAAGATAGAAGGTCAACATCCTTTTGAAATAGGTGTAGATGGTAGAACAGATATATCTTTATTTATGCCTACTGGAGAAACTAAAGTGAATTTCTTAGGTATGGAATATGAAGGAATGAATAGATTTCCTATTAGAGCTAGAGTTTGTCCTAAATGTAGAAAAGTAGAATTCTATATTGTTCCAAAGGAAAAATAGATTTAGATGAAAATCTATATTATAGGACCTTCGGGTGGAGGAAAAACTACTCTAGCTAATCATTTGTCAAAGAAGTATAATATTCCTACTTATGAATTAGATTGTGTTGTTTATGATGATGATCATGGCAATGTTAGACGTAGTGATGAAGAGATTCAAAAAATCTTTAAAGGTATAATTAGAAAAAAAGATTGGATTATTGAAGATATTGGTAGAGATAAATTTAATGAAGGTCTAGAAAAGTGTGACACAATTTATTATTTGAAAATATCTCAATGGGTTGTGTATGGTCGTGTTATTAGAAGATGGTTTAGACAAAGAATTGGTAAAGAAAAGTATAACTATCCGCCAACAATACTTCAGTTTTTTGATATGTTGCGTGTAGCAATTGGATATTTTACTGTGGAAAAGAAAAAACTAGCTAAATTAAATAATTATAAAGATAAGTTAGTATTTATTAAAAATAAAGAATTACAGAATATTTTAAAAGAAGGTAATGAAAATGAATGATATTAAAGCTATTACAGATTTCTTATTTATTGAAGATGAATTAGAAGATATTAAGAAAAGTGATTTGGTATTAGTTCTTTGTAATGATAGTATTAAGAATATCTGTGAAAAGATTCATTATTTAATTGAAAAAGGTAAAGCATCAGGTAAGATCATCATAAGTGGTTGTTCTGGTATTTTAGATCAAGATAAAGATAAAGAATGTTACAGAGTATGCAATATGTTATGTGATGAATATGGTTATGAAAGAAGTAGATTTATCTTAGAAGTAAATGCTAAGAATATTTATGAGAATTTAGCTTTTAGTAAAAAGTATGTCTTAGATGAAGATGTTAATAATATAGTAGTTATTGGTGCAGCTTTTGCATTAAGAAGAATCAAACTAACAGCTAATAAACTTGGTTATCCTACTAATAAAATGCAATTTGTTGGAACAATTGATGAAAGAAAGATAAGTAAGGATTCTTGGTGGAAAGATGATGTTGCTAAAGAAAGAGTTTATGCTGAGATAGAAAGAATAGGTAAATACTTGATTAAGGGAGATTTAGATATTAAGTAATGTCTATTGACTTGTAAATAGAAATTGGCAGTTGCCAATTTTTTCTATTTTTCTTATAATAAATCTAGAATGAAGGGTGTTCATATGAAGAAAAACAATACTTTTTTATATATTCTTATATTTATATTATTTTTAGCTTTAGGTGTTACTTTAGGTGTATATGGAGCTAAAAAGTATTTAAATTCTAAGAATGATAAGGATTTACCTGAAGTAGTTGATGGTGTTATTGATATTACAGATAAAAAAGAATATGAGGAATCTGTTAAAAATTTATATGGGGTTTTAGATGGTAATCCAATATTTTATACTTCTAACGGTTTAAGTCTAGATACTATGGATAATAATACTAAATTAAATTTAATGTATTATTATGTATTAAGTAATAAAATGGGTACTTCAGATACTATGCCATGGACTTATTATGGTTCATCTAATTGTGATTTTGATTTTATTGTTGATCCATTAGAAGAGGGAGAAGAAAGTGAAACATGTACTGTTTTAAGAATCCCTACTAATACGTTTAAAGATAATTATAAGAAATTATTTAATAGTTCTGTTATAGATACTTCTGTTAATTTTAAACCTAACACATATAAGAGTTGTGTTGTAGATGGTGATGATTATGTATGTGGTAATGTTGGCGCTGTATCAACAGGAAGTTTAGATAGTAAATTTGAAATAACTAAAGTTACTTTAGAGCAAGATATTTTAACAATATATGATAAAGGTTATTTACTAGATACTAGAAGTGATAAAGTAAATTTTGATGATGGTTATGAAAATCATTATCTTCATACTTCTGATAGTACTGAATACTATTATGAATTAAAGAGTTCTGATAATGTTACATTTAAACATACATTTAAGAAAGCAGAAGATAATAAATACTATTATGTAAGTACTGAGGTAGTAGAAAAAGAATAGTTTATCTATTCTTTTTTTTATGTTAGAATGTTAGTGTATAAGAATGTCGGAGATGATATTATGGAAGGTAACGAAGAAAGAAATAAACAGATTGTTGATTATCTTAATCAAAAGATGGATGAGATTGACAAGGAATATCCACAATTAAACGTTAGAACTAGAGCTACTAGAGCATTGGATAAAGTTCTTGAAAGTAAAGGATCTTTTGAAGAAATTAAAGGTAAGTTAGACAATACATTAAATAAAATGATTTCTGAATACAAAGAAAAGATTAAGGAAAAGGAAGAGGAAGAAAAAGCAGCTAGAAGTGCTTTTGATAAAGCAATGGAAGGAAATATTATAGCTACTTCTTCTGAATATTATTTTGGTCAAACATATAGTACTCCTTTAATTGAAGTATTTGAAAAATATGAAGAAATTAAAAATTCATCTCTTACTGATGAAGAAAAGAAAAATAAATTTAATGATGAATATAAAGTTTTATTAAGTGTTTTAAAACAAAAGTATAGAGCATCTATTTCTTCTCAAATCAAAGATGATATTATGAGAGGAGAATTTAATGGTAAAAAGGAAGATCCTCTTCTATATATTATGACTGGTTTATTTAGAGGATTTGATTCTTTAAATTATGATATCGTTTCTAAGTTATATAACATTTTTGTTAATGATATAAATGTAGTAAGTACTGATTTTGATAATGATATGAAATTCTGTATTAATGGTAGCGAAGCAGTTTATGTTTTACCAGATAATACTTATTATCCTAATGAGAATTATTTTGACTTTAGTAGATTAATGCGTTTATTTAAGTTTGCTAAAAAACATAATAAGAAAATAAGATTACATTCTTTGTTTTCTAATATATTAATTCCAGAAGCTTTTGTAGCTGCTGTTAAGAAATTACCAGATGATAAAATATTTGAATTTGGTTCTGCTTTCTTAAGTGATTATTTAAAGAATTTATCTGATGCTTTAAAGAAAGAAAACATTGTATTAGATCAAATAGATGTATTTAGTAATTTAACTGAAGAAGAGAACTTCTGGTTTAAGACAGTTGATGCTACTGATAACGGTTATGATTATTATGTAGATATTCTTAAATTAACTAGAACTTTCTTTCCAGATACTAAGTTAATTGTTAATGTAGATAATGAATGCTTAGACTATGTTTGTGCTTCTTTCTGTAAGATAGTTCAAAGAATTAGAACAGTTGAACGAAATGAAAATATTAAGTTAATAGATGGTATAGGTTTATCTTCTCATATTACTGAATTCTTAGAATATTATGGAAGAGAATTAAAAGGTAAAGACTTATATGATACAATGCTTCAATATGTTAAATTAGATTTACCTATTTATAGAACAGAATTTGATTATAAAGCTATGGATGATAGTAATAAGAAAGAAATCTTAGATATTATTCAATACATAGATGGTAAATGTGGTGTTAGAGGATTTGTTCTTTGTGGTAATAATGATTTATTAACTACTAAGAGTGGTGAATTTAATAATGTATCTATGATAGATAAGGACGGTAATCCAAAAGAAGAATATGTTTCATTTAAGAATAAATATACTAAAAGAGTAGATAATCAACCAGAGATATTAACATTTACTGAGGATGAAAATCCTGGAGGAAATCCTACTGTTATTAAATATTCTACTGATAACAAAGGTGCTGTTAGTGCAGTATTTATGTTAGGAATAATGATGATTGTTTTAGTAGCTTTAATAGTAGCAGCATTAATGCTTATTAATTAGGAGGGTTTATGAAAGATAATTTAATATTTAAATTATTATGTAGTTATCCAGTAATACTAATTACACTATACTTTTTACCATTTTTAGGCATTTGTTTAATCTTATTTAGATTTTATATGTATAGTTATAAAATATATAAAACATCGATTAGTATTGCTGTTATAGGAGTTATTTTAATGATTCCTCATTTATTAGATAGATTGTTTAATGTTATTAATTTTGATAGTTCTAAAATTCCTTATTTTGATAAAGTAGTAGATTCTAAAATATATCTATACTTTATTAGATATAGTAAGTTCTTAGTAACTGTTGGTATTATTATCTTAATTCTTTCTTTTATAGTTAAGAGTTTACTTCCGAAGATTGAAAATAGATTAGAAAGAGGAGTAAAAGATTATATAGCTAATGAAGAAAGAAAAGATAGAGAAATAGCAGAAAAGAATGATTTAATAGTTAGAGAAAGACAAAGAGAAGCAGAGAATACTCATGTGGTTAAGTGTCCAAATTGTGGAGCTTACAATACATTAAAGACTACTACAGGGGTATGTGATCATTGTCGTAGACATCTAGAGTATAAAGGGTAATGACATTACTCTTTTTTTTGTTGTATAATTATTTTAGGTGATTATTGTGAACAAGAAAGTTTTATTAGATAAATTAATTACTTTTCTAGCTGGAAAAGAAGATATAGATATTCCTGATAAATTAGAAGAAAAAGTTAGTGCTTATAAGTATTTGGCACTATTAAATGATTTAGAGGATATACCTGCAGATATTTTAAAAGATGATGATCGATTTTTAAGATTAGATTTAGTAAATAGAAAACTAACTGATGGGGAGAAAGTTAAAAGTATAGAAGAGACATTAGGTAGTAGTGTTAAGCATGCTAAAAAAATAGCATTATGGAATGGTGATATTACTACTATTTATTGTGATGCTATTGTTAATTCTACTGATGAAAAAGTTAATGGACCTACTAAATATATTAAAGATCATGTAGATAGTGAAGTACACTTTAGAAGTGGTTTAAGACTTCGTAATAAATGTAAAAAGGTAATAAGCAAAGATTCTTTAGATATAGGTGATGTTTTAATTACGAGAGCATATAACTTACCTTGTGATTTTATTATTCATGCTGTAAGTCCTCAAGTATTAGATGAAGTTACTAATGAAGATAGAGAAGATTTAAGAAGAACTTATTTTAATATTTTAGAATGTGCTAAAAATAATTTAACTAAGGTGTTAGTAATACCATGTATCAGTACAGGTAGAGGTAAATTCCCTAAAGAGGAAGCTGCTCAAATAGCATTAAGTTGTATTGATGAGTATTTAGATAAATATGATGATTTCTTTAATATGATTATTATAGATACATTTAATATGGATAGTTATAATATCTATGCTGATTTATTAACTAAAAAAAATGACTAATAAGTCATTTTTTATTTTTTAAAGAATAATTTTATATAATCTTTGATTTGTATTAAAAAGAAGATAATCCCATATAAACAGAATACTATCATCATAAATCCAATATAATCATTAAATGCTAATAAGATTATAGAATATATTATTTCAAGTAATAGTATGTAAAAAGATGTTTTTCTAACATTACTCATCATTAATGCGGAACAAATTATTTGTCCAAGTAATGATGCAAACATAAGCGCTACCATTAAAGCATCAATAACGTTAGTTATATAATGATTATGATTAACATAGTTATATGATAATTGGCATCCTAAAAAGGATGTTAATTGAGCACCATATATAATAATTTCACCTTTACTGTATTTCATATTTCAACCTCTTTTTAATATTCAAAATATTTCATTACTCTATCATCTTTTGTATCATAACCAGTTGCATAATCTAATTCTAAAATGACATCTTTTAATGATTCTATATCTTTTGTTTTATAAATACATTCATGAAGCTTGTTAATTATATTTATTGTTCTTTCTTCAGATTGTTTAACTAAATCATTAAAAGAGTAATTATATGTTTCGTTTTTATCACATGGATGGTTCCATGTTTTTCTTTCAGCATTAAGATAATCAATTATTGGTTCTTTAATATATGTCGTGTAATACTCTGGATGTGATTTAGTAAGCTTGTTAATAAATAATGCTATTTTTTGTTTAGTACCTGTTCGATCGTTGATAAATGTACCAATGATAAATTTAGCATTCTTGATACATCTTGGGAAAACTTTACCAACATTAGGATAGTTATAAGTTTTAAGATATGCTTCTGATACTAAATTTTCTAAATCTTTAGTAAAGATAGGATTCTTTATTAATTCTTTATTAACATTAACATTACAATATGGTTTTTTATAGTAATTTGTGTAATAAAAAGCATCTAAATGTTTTTCTATATGAGTATGTTCATTTCGGTATTTAAATCGTTCTGGTTTGTCTTTATAATAAACTCCAGTTTTATAGAAAATAAATGGGTGACATATGGCATCAAGAATATAATGAGTTATTGATCCATATAAATATGCTATACATTCTGGCTTATCTTCTAATTTGTTATCAATAATACCTTGAACTATATTTAATAAGTAAGCTTGGGTATTTCTATGGTGTCCAAGGTATCCTAGTCTTTTTATTTTTTTGTTGAAACTGTAGTATAAATAATCATGACTTTGAGCAAAGGCATGGTATATATCTATTTGACTTATAAATTTATTTTTTACTTTGTTATCAAGTTTTTTTAATACCATGTCAGAGAAGACATGATGTGTTGCTAGTGATGGCATAAAATCACCTCTTCTTGGTTATTATATCATATGAATAAAAGTAAAATATATCATTTAATTACCTTGGTAATTATGTTATAATGTATAAGATAATAGGGTGATGTGTGTGATAAAAACATTTAAAACTATTGATGAACAAATTGAAATTCTGAAAAGCAAAGGTTTAGAAATTGACGACTTGGATTATGCTAAACAAGTATTGCTTAGAGAGAATTATTTCTTTTTAAGCGGTTATAGACATTTGTTCTTAAGATCTCCTAAAGATAGAATGTTTATTCCTGGAACTCAGTTTAAGGAATTATATGCTATGTTTAATTTTGATAGACAAATAAGAAATATTTTCTTTAAAAATATATTAATTGTAGAAAACAATGCTAAGAGTATTTTCTCATATCAAATATCTAAGAAATATGGTATTAAAGAAAAGGATTACTTAAATCCATCAAACTTTGATAGAACAAATGATAAAGCTAGACAAGTTAACGATTTATTAAAGAAAATAAAAAGACAAATTAGAATAAATGGGGGACAACATTCAGCTACTATGCACTACATTAGTAATTATGGTTATGTTCCTTTCTGGGTAGTTGTTAAGGTATTATCTTTTGGATTAATATCTGAATTATTTACAATTATGAAGAGAGAGGATCAAAAAGAAATTGCTGTTGTATATGGCTTAGATGTTGAAAATATGTTAGATTACTTTCCAATATTAGCAAACTTTAGAAATTTATGTGCTCATGAAGATATTACTTATGATCATAGAACACAAAGATGTATAGATGATAATCAATATCATGCTGCATTATCTATTCCTAAAGTAGATGGTGAATATATTTATGGTAAAGATGATTTATTTGCCTGTGTAATTGTTTTAAAGAGATTATTAAGAGAAGAAGATTTTACCCTATTAATCAATGAATTATCTTATGAACTTGATATCCTTGAAGGCAAATTACATACTATTACAATGGATAAAGTATTGGATAGAATGGGGTTCCCAACTAATTTTAGAGAGATTGCGAGGTTAGATGATTTTGGAAACTAAGATTATAGATTCTGATGGAAAAGAATACATCGTTAATAACAACAATAATAACGGAATGGGCATTAAATTAATCGCTGCTTTTATAGTTACTATTATTGTTTCTGTTTTAGTTGGAGCTGGAGGATTATTGTTATTTTTCCACTTCAATCCTGATTATGTTAGTAAAAAAGTTACAAATATTAATAAACAAGAAAAAGAAGTTACAGTTAATGAAAACGGTATAGCTGATGCTGTAGAAAAAGTATATGATTCTATAGTAGTTGTAGAAACTTTTCAAAGAAATACATTATATGCTACTGGATCTGGTGTAATTTATAAAAGTGATGGTAATACTCATTATGTTATAACTAATTACCATGTTATTTCTTCTGGTACTGTAGTAAAAGTAGTTTTATCTGATAAGGAAGAAATAACTGTTAAAGTAGTTGGTGGCGATAAATACGCTGATATTGCTGTATTATCTTTTGAAAGTGATAAAGATATTGCTGTAGCTGAATTAGGTGAAAGTGCTACTATGAGAGTTGGAGATACTGTATTTGCAATAGGTGCTCCGCTTGATAGTGAAGTTTATTCTTGGACAGTTACAAGAGGAGTTTTATCTGGTAAGGATAGACAAGTAGAAGTTAGTACAAATAATAGTTATTTCAGTGACTGGATTATGAATGTATTACAAACTGATGCTGCTATTAATAATGGTAACAGTGGTGGAGCTTTATGTAATAGTAATGGTCAAGTTATTGGTATTACTAATATGAAATTAGCAGATACTAATATTGAAGGTATGGGATTTGCTATTCCTATTGAAGAAGCTAAGAATTTTGCAGATACTGTTGTAAGTGGTGGAGAAACTACTAGACCAGTTCTTGGTATATCAATGCAAGATGCTACTTATACTAGCGATGGTAAAAAAGTTGCTGGTGTTGTAGTAGCAGAAGTAGCCGAAGGTGGAGCTGCTGATAAAGCTGGCTTACAAGCTGGAGATGTTATTCTTAGTTTAGATGATACTGAAGTAACAAGCATTGCTAATTTAAGATATACTTTATATAAGTATAAAGTTGGAGATGTTGTTACTATTAAGTATTATAGAGATGGTAAAACTGCTACTACTAAAGTAACATTACAAAATGAATAAAACTGACAATTGTCAGTTTTTTTATTGAGTGTTATAATACCTAGGACTTGAGGTGAAGAGATGAAAGTAGGTTTTGTATCTTTAGGATGTTCTAAGAACTTAGTTGTTACTGAAGAAATAATTGGTTTATTTAAAAAACATGGATATAAAATAGTAGATAATCCAGAAGAAGCAGAAATACTATTAATTAATACATGTGGTTTTATTGAATCTGCAAAAGATGAAGGTATTTCTACAATTTTAGATATGGCTGAGTATAAAGACTATAATTGTAAATATTTAATAGTTACTGGTTGTCTTGTTGAAAGATATGAAGAAGAATTAAAAAAAGAATTGCCTGAAGTAGATTTATTTGTAAGTATTAAAGATTATGATAAATTATGGACTAAGATAGAAGATTTAATAAACGGAAAAAAAGATCAAGATAAGTTAGATTATATGGATAGAGTTTTAACTACTGGAGATGTAATGGCTTATTTGAAGATAGCTGAAGGATGTAGTAATTATTGTACTTATTGTGCTATACCATATATTCAAGGTAAATATGTATCTCGTAAATATGAAGATATTATAGAAGAAGCTAAATTACTTGCTAAAAAAGGAATTAAAGAGTTAGTTGTTATAGCTCAAGATACTACTAAATATGGTGTTGATTTATATGGTAAAGATAGATTAGCAGAATTATTAAATGATTTATGTAAGATAGATGGCTTTAAATGGATTAGATTTTTATATTCTTATCCAGAAACTATTACTGATGAATTAATAGAAGTAGTTAAGAACAATGATAAAATATGTAGCTATTTTGATTTACCTATTCAACATATTAATAATGAAGTATTAAAAAGAATGAATAGAAAAAGTGATACTCAGAGTATTATAGATTTAATTGTTAAGTTAAGAAAAGAAATACCTGATGTAATTCTTCGTACTACTTTGATTGTTGGATTTCCTGGGGAGACAGAAGAACAATTTAAAGAATTATGTGATTTTGTTGAAGAAAGTAAATTTGATAGATTAGGAGCTTTTGCTTATTCAGCTGAAGATGGAACACCAGCAGCTAAATTTAAAAATCAAGTTGATGAAAAAGTAAAAGAATCTAGAAGAAATAAGATAATGGAAATACAACAAAGTATTAGTAAAGATAATTTAAAAAATAAAATTGGTAATACATATGAATGTTTAATAGAAAATATAACTGAAGATGGAGAATATTATATTGGTAGAACATATATGGATGTTCCTTCAGAAGATGGTGTTGTATATATAAAATTTAATCCAGAATATATGATAAATGAATTTGTTAATGTTAAAATAACAGATTCAAATGAATATGATTTATTTGGTGTAATTAACGAATAAGAACTCTTTGTGAGTTCTTTTTATTATGCTATAATGTTATATAGTAGAGGTGGTATTATGGCACAAACCGTTGTAGAAGATAAAGCCGAATTTATTTCTCTAGCTTCGAATGCTAGTTCTAGTGTAAGCACAGTACAAACCAATGTTAGCTCCGCTAAAGGAGATTTATCAAAAGTATCAAATTATGATGGATTGGATGTAGCTAGTGCTGCTAGTACTATTTCAGCAAACTTAGATACAGTTTATTCTGATTTAGATGACACAATTAAGAATATTAATACTTATGCTAATTCTGTAGCTGAGATAGATACTAATAGTGGAGAAATAAGTGAAGAAGATTATTTGTCTTTATTTGCTTCAGATGGATCAGCTGATGGAAATGCTAGAGCTATTTGGAATTTCTTAAAAGCTAAAGGATTATCTGATGCTGCTGCAGCTGGTGTTTTAGGTAACATTCAAGCAGAGTGTAATTTTAGATTAACAGCTGTTGGTGATAACGGTACCAGTTTTGGTTTAATACAGTGGCATAGTGGCAGATGGAATAATTTAAATAGTTTCTGTTCTCAACATGGATTAGATCCTAATTCATTACAAGGACAGTTAGAGTTCTTATGGGCTGAATCTTTAGATCCTAACACTAGTTATGGTAAAAGTTTAGCTCAAAGAGGTTTCTATACAACTGATAGTGCAGTAGAAGCTGCAGTAGCTTTCCATGATGCAGTTGAAAAGAGTGCATCATCAGCTGATACTGTTAGAAATAAACGTGGCGGTTATGCATCTAATTGGTATAGTAAGTTAACAGGTACAGATCCTGGTATAAATTTAGCTGATACTAATTCATTTATATCTACAAATGCATCTAATGCTGCGGCAGTTGCAACAAATACTGTATATTCACCTAATACTTCATCTTATATTCAATATACAGATTACACTTCGTCTACTGGACCTGCTCCAACTAAGACAACAACTACTCAAGGTAATAAATTTAATGAGCAATCTGATAAGGTTAATGTTAATTTAAAACCACAAAATATGACGGCTGAACAATATAAGAAGTTATTTAAATCAAGTGGCTCAAAAGATGATAATGCTAAAGTAGCATGGAATTTCTTAAAAGCTAAAGGATTATCTGATGAAGCAGCTAGTGGTATTTTAGGTAATATGCAAGCTGAATGTAATTTTGATATTTTAGCTGTTGGAGATAATGGAACTAGTTTTGGTTTAATTCAATGGCATGGTGGCAATTGGACTAAGCTTTCAGAATATTGTAAGAAGAATAATTTAGATGAGAATTCATTACAAGGTCAATTAGAATATTTATGGGAAGATTATATAAGACCTGAGTCTGCTTTAGGTAAACAATTAGCTAATGCAGGATTCTTTGATTCAAAGAGTCCAGTTGATGCAGCAGTTACTTTCCATGATATTTGTGAACGTAGTGCATCATCTGCTGAAACAGTTAGAACAAAACGTGGAGGCTTTGCTACTGACTGGTATTCTAAATTAAAAGGTACTTCTTTTACTGATAGTTCAGTAGAAGTATAAGTAAAGTATAAGTAAATTTTTTGTAAAATATATTGTACAGAAAAATTAAAAATGATATATTGAAGATGATAAAGGAGGATTGTTTATGACAGATATTGTAAGTCACAGTACTGAAAAAATGAGAGATTGGTCTGGTAATATTGGTGAGAATGCTGATAATTACGATGATATGATTAATCACTTATATGGTTTAATTGATGAATTCGTAGGATCAGAAGAATTTAAGGGAGGTATTACTCAAGATTTCCATGATAGAGTTATATCTCATAAGAATGATTTCTTAAGATATTCATCAACTTTTAGAGAATGTACAGACTACATCAATAAAGCTGCTACTAATATTGATAACGATGAAGCAGAATTAAAGGCACAATTTGATCGTGCTAATCCTTTGGATGGAGGAGATGCATAATGGCAGATGGATTATTAAAATTATCACCTACGGCTGCTAGAGGTAAAGCTGCTGAAATGAAAAAAATAGGTGCAGATGTTTTAGATTTATTAGATAGAGTTTCTAAGAAGATGGAAGAAATTGATAGCGTTGAACACGGCGTATATCAAGGAGATAATCGTCCCGCTCAATTAAGAGCAGAGCTTGATAGCTTTAGAGGCATGTTTAATTTAGCTTATGAACAAATAGTTAAATTTGCTGATAATGTCATTGAAACAGTTAATAAAGCTGAAAACGAATAGAACTATTTATACTATTATATAAATAGTTTTTTACTAGGAGATGAAATTTATGGGAAAATATGGTTTTGATCCCGAAGTAAGTACGGCAATTACTCAAATGGAAACTGTAGCCACTGAGTATGATAATAAGATTAAAGAATTAAGTGCTTTAATTAAAGAAATTACTTTGTCTGATGATTGGAAAGATTTATCTGTTAAGAGTTCTTTCTTAAGTACATTAGATGGATATATGAAAGTTTATGAGTCATTATTATTTCAAATGAGATTTCAAATTAAGGAATTGAAAAATAAAGTAGGTCGTATGAGTGACTTAGAAAGTACTTTTGCACAAGGGTGATAATATGGCAGAGAATGTTAGTAATACATATAATACAGATATTTATATTGTTAAATCTACCCTACTAGGATGGAAAAGTAAAATGGGTATAATAAATGACCAAGCTGCTTCATATATTGAAAACTTTCGTTCAGCAACAAATAGTATAGAAAACTATCTTATTGGTACTTTCTCAGAAAGTTATGTTAATAACGTTAATAATTTAATGGATAAAGCTATAGCATCTCATAATGAAATGTCTGATTTAGAAGTTGTTTTACAAGACGTAGTAAACAAAGCAGATAGTGAATAATTGTATAGTAAAATTAAAAGAGTCTTTTTAAAGACTTTTTTTAATGGTATAATTATGATGAGAATAGAAAAGTGGGTGATTAAATGAAAGATTTCCCTGAAGAGTTTATTAAATCAGTTTGTGATCAAACTGGAATATCTGATTTGGAAAAGAATCTTGATTTAGTTACAAGTTTATCTGTAAGACATAATGAATTAGATTATATAAGTGTATTCCCTAAGTTAGAGGAAGTTACATTGAAGTCTTTCCCTTCAATTAAGAAAGAAGACTTAGATGTTTTACAATTAACAGTTCCACATTTAAAAAGATTATATGTTGTTGAACAAACAGCATTATTTGAATTGGATTTATCTATCTTTCCTGAATTAGAGGAAGTTCATATTCTACATAATGATAATTTAAAAAGTGTAGTTGGTTTAAATAAGTTAAAGAAAATCGAAATTGTTAATAATAAGAAATTAAATGATTTTAAGTGTATTTATGATGCGTTATTCTGTTGCTCTGATATAACTTTAGATATTTTATATTTATTTAACTTACGTAAGATGATCTATGATAATAAACAAGTATTTGATTTATTTACTAAAGTTAATTGGGTTGAATGCTATGGTTATAAGGAACATCGAATTATTAAATATAAGAAATATATGTTAGAAGATTTATGTAATATTTTAAATGGCATTTCATCTAAGTATATTTTTGCAAATGATTCAGAATTATTTAAATTTTCAGTATTATATAAATGGTATATAGATAATATTAAATTTGATAATACTATAGAAGATCCTGAACAAGAAATATCAACATATAGAGTATTTAATTATACTTTAGGTAATAGAGTATCATATGCTAATGCTTTTAATCTTTTATTAAGATTTGTAGGAATTAATTCTAGTGTAGTTTATTCTATTGATACTTTAGATTCTATTGGTAAGGTTGGAGATCAAAATGTATATTCTATAATGGGTAATTATGATTATGCATTAATAAGAGTTCAATTAGATGGACAAACTTATTACTCTGATATTTCATGGGATTCATATGCTAGTAGTTTTGATAAGTATGATGAATTAAAAGTATATTTAAATAATAAAGAAGAAATTAAACAAATACATAATATTGTTGGTGAAGGCGGAATAACAGATACATCTTCATATCATGGTGATGATGCTGATGAAGAACTAGAAAAAGTTGAAAGACGTATCGTAGGTGTAGATGTTGTATTAAATGATATTGATTCTACTTTACCAGGTATTGGTGGTAAGAATATTTCAATTGATTATAATAAAAAAGAGATTGCTAAGATGAAAGATTCATTAGAATTAATTAATCGTCATAGTGATGAAGCGAAAAAGATTGAAAAAGATATTATTAATTTAGAAGTAGAAATAAAAGAATTTACTGCTAAGTTAGAAGATTTAACTAATGAAAGAGTTAAAGATATTATTAAATATAAAGATTTTATAATGAGTAATTATTATTGTGAAAATTATGAAGAAGTATATGAACGTGGCTTTATGTCAGATTATATATATGATTTAATAAATACAGTAGTTAAACATGAGAACTCTAATAATTAGAGTTCTTTTTATGTTATAATTTAGATGATGGGGAGTAGTTATGAATAGAGACAATATTAAATGCATTTTCTTAGATATTGATGGAACGGTTGATAATAGTGAAAGAGTAACAACTGATTATACTAAGGAAGTACTAAGTAAACTAAAAAATTATAATATTAACGCAGTTATCTGTTCTGGAAGAACAGTTTCTTATGCTGTGGATAAAAGTCTTAGTGCTGGTTGTAGTAGCTATGTAATTGCAGATAATGGTTCTATTGTTTATGACTATGGTAAGAAAAAGGTTGTATTTGAAAGTATCTTTGATAGAGAATTAATGAAAACAATAAATGATATTTGTAAAAAATATCGTGTAGAATGTTTATTTAATACAATTGAGGAAAGTTATAGATGCAATGATTATAACTATCATAAGTTTAAAAGAGGTAAAGATATACCTAGTTTAGATTATATAAAAGCTAATGTTACGCAAATTATTATTAGTACAACTGATTTAGATGATATTAAGAAAACTAAAGATGAAATATTAAAACTAGGTAATATTCAAGTATCTAATACTAATATTGATAAAGTACTAGAAGGATCTAGAACATATTATTGTGATTTGAATATTAAAGGTAATTCTAAAGGTAAAGGTATAAAAGAATTAATTAAGTATTTGAATATAGATATTTCTAATACGATGTGTTTTGGAGATTCTTTAAATGATTTATCAATGTTTGAAACATGTCATTATAAAATAGCTATGAAGAATGCTAGTGATGATCTTAAGAATATGGCAACTAGTATTACAGAGTATGATAATGATCATGATGGTGTAGCTAAATATATTGAGGAAAATATATTATAAAAGAGTGTAAAATTACACTCTTTTTAATTTTTTGTTAAAAAGTACTTGACAAATAATTGTGTTATTAATATAATGTTAATAACAAGAGGAGATAATATCAAAATTCAAGTAATTATTTTTTTAGATTTTGATATTAACAAAATGTTAGAAAGAGGAAATAAATATGGAAAAAGTAAGAAAAGAAGAAAAGGAAATAACAGAAGCTTTATTTTTAATCGATATGAATGTAGGTTTCTGTGAGAAAGGAAATTTAGCAGATCCAACTATTAAACAAATAGTACCTAATATCATTCCTATTATTAGAGGAACTTTAGAGAAAGGTGAAGGATTCTATGTAGTTAATGATAAACATACTAAAGGTAGTGTTGAATTAAAAAGATATCCTGAACATTGTATGGGTGATGATGAATCAAGAACTATTAAGGAATTAGCAATTTATGAACAATATGCTAGCAGATTATTTTATAAGAATTCAACTTGTGCATTATTTGCTCCAGGTATGATGGATATGCTTATGGATATGGTTAATTTAAAAAGAGTTATTATCGTTGGTTGTTGTACTGATATATGTATTCAAAACTTTGCTATAGCACTTCGTAATTTCTTTGATGAAATGAATATGGATGTTGAAATAGTTGTTCCAAAGAACGCTGTGGAAACTTATCACATTCCAGAAGTACATGATAGAAAAGTTAATAATGAAAGAGCTTATACAGTTATGGAGAATACTGGTATTAAATTAGTTAAAACTTTAGAAAGAAGGAATTTAAATGAAAACTAATGAAAGACAATTATTCAGTTATATGGCATTCAAATATGGATTTTTATTTCATTACAATAAAGATGTTAAGAAAGGTAATGGAGAAATAGTTATTAATAATAAAGATGGTCATTATGAACACTATATTGTTGATAGAGCTTTAATTCTTGACAAAAAAGAGTTTAATGATTTTAATTCACTTGTACATTTCTTAGCTAAGTATTATAGTGAAGATAGTGAGGAGTATGATTACTTTATGAGTATGATAGATGAAAAAGAAAGAAATCTTACTATGATGACAGACTTTTACGAGCTAACAATGGGTGAAACATATTTGAAATCAGGTAAGAAAGATGAAATAGCAGTATTTGATGCTTTCTTTAGAAACAATCCACTTGGTGGTGGATATGGAGTAATGGGTGGAGTTGATAGAATTATTGAATTTATCAAGAAAGCTCATTTTACAAATGGTGATATTGAATATTTAAGAGGTACTAAACAATTTAGTGAAGAGTTCTTAAATTATTTGAAAGACTTTAAATTTACTGGTGATATTTATGCTATCCCAGATGGAACTCCAATATTTGCTAATGAACCTGTTGTAACAGTTCAAGCTCCTATTATTGAAGCTCAAGTTATTGAAACAATTTTATTAAGTTATTTAAATGCTAATATTATGTATACTACAGCTGCTAAGAGAGTTGTTGAAGCTGCTGGTGATATTGGTATTATGGAATTTGGTGCAAGACGTGCATTAGGACCTGAAGCAGCTGTTGAAGCAAGTAAATGTGCAATGATAGCTGGTTGTGTTGGAACAAGTAATGTACTAGCAGGACAACAATATGGATTCCCAGTACTTGGTACTATGGCTCATAGTTTAGTTCAAGAAGCAGATTCAGAATATGAAGCATTCTTAAATTATGCTAAAGCTTATCCAAATAACTGTGTATTACTTGTTGATACATATGATGTATTAAGAAGTGGTGTTCCAAATGCTATTAAAGTTGCTAAAGATTATTTAATTCCAAATGGATATAAATTAAAAGGAATAAGAATAGATAGTGGTGATTTAGCTTATCTATCTAAAGAAGCTAAGAGAATGTTTGTAGAAGCAGGCCTTCCTGACGTTAAAATAACAATCTCTAATGGATTAAAAGAAACTACTATTCAATCTTTAAAAGCACAAGGCGCTGTTATTGATAGTATTGGTTTAGGTGATAATATTGTATTACCAGATCATGCTAGAGTAGGTTGCGTATATAAAAATGTTGCTGTTAAGAGAAATGGTAATTACTTATCAAGAATTAAAGTAAGTAATGAAACTGCTAAAGCAATTACTCCTGGATTTAAAAAAGTTTATAGATTCTTTGATAAAGAAACTGGTTATGCTTTAGGTGATGTTATTGCATTACATAATGAAAATATACCTAAGAAAGAATTTACTTTAATAGATCCAAATAATGAAGCTAACCAATTAACTATTAAGAATTATATTGTTAAAGAATTACAAGTTCCTATTGTTAAAGATGGTGAAGTTGTATATCATGATCCTGATTGGAAGGAAAAACAAAGATATTGTAATGAACAAATGAAAACTTTATATCCTGAAGTTAAGAGATTTGAAAATCCACATGGATATTATGTTGATTTAACAAGAAAGTTATTAGAATTAAAGAAAAAATTAATATTAGAAGCTAAAAGTCAAAAAGTAGATGACGAAGTTAAAGGAAAGGGTAAGTAATATGGAATTTAATGCTAAAGAACATACTGAAAAAATTATAGAATTTATTAGAAATTATTTTGAAGAATATCATTTAGGTGGTGTTGTCTTGGGTATTAGTGGAGGAAAGGACTCTGGAGTAGTTGCAGGTTTGTTTGCTAAAGCTATTGGACCAGAAAATGTTATAGGTGTTACGATGCCTTGTCATAGTCAATCTGCTGATGCTTCAGATGCTAAATTAGTAGCTGATAAATATGGATTTAAATTGATTAATATGGATTTAACAGGTGTATATGATCAATTTGAGGAAGAAGCTAAAAAGTTAGAAGACTTCGTAGTTAGTGAAGATAGTGAGATAAATTTAAAACCAAGATTACGTATGTCTACTGTTTATTACCTAGCACAAATGTATAGTAAACTTAGAGGTAAACCTTTTATAGTTGCTGGTACTGGGAATAAATGTGAAATATTTGTAGGTTACTTTACTAAAGGTGGAGATGGAGTTAGTGATATTAATGTCTTAGCTGATCTTACTGTTGAAGAAGTAATCAAAGTAGGAGAAGTAGTAGAAGTACCAGAACAGGTATTATATAAAACTCCTAGTGATGGTTTAAGTGGTAAGAGTGATGAAGATAAGTTAGGTGTAACTTATGCTGATATTGCTAAAGTTATCAATGATGAACCAGTTGATGAAGAAGTAAAAGAAAAGATATTAGCTAAACATAGAGCAAATGCTCATAAATTTAAAATTGCTACATATCAAAAGTAAGGTGATAAGATGTCGTATAAGGAACAATTAGATAAGTGTAAGAGTTCTTACGAAGTAAAATCGATGGAATTAATATCGCAATATCGTGATGGATATATAGGTAAAGATGTTTATAGAGTAACATTAAATAATGGTGTTACTAAGAAAATGGATAGAATTACTAAAGCTGGAGGTAGCGGGGATGCAGTTATTATCATTCCGGTTACGGAAGATGATAGATATGTAATGATTATTGAGTCTAGACCTAATATTAAGAATGGTGTTGCTGTAGAATTTCCAGCTGGTATGGTAGATCCTGGTGAAGAACCTATTGATGCAGCTAGAAGAGAATTATTAGAAGAAACTGGTTATAGCTGTGAAAGCATAATTGAAATTGAAAATCATTTTCAAGATCAAGGATGTAGTAATGCTATTATTAGAATCTATTTAGCTACTGGTTGTAAGAAGATTAAAGAGCAAAGATTAGATGATACAGAATCAATTAGTTTTGTGGAAATGACATATGATGAAATCAAAGATTTAATCATGAATGCAGACACTAATAAAATAGGTATAAATGATTCTGGTAGTAAGGTTGCGTTTTTAACATATACAATGAAGTATAAACAAAAGTAAAGTTTTATAACAAAGGTTATAAAACTTTTTGTTTATTGTGTTATAATTAAGGAGAATAGGAGGAACTTATTATGACTACAGAACAAGCATCAGCTGTTTTTGGACGTACTGTTCAATCTGCTCAAAGATATGGCAATGGTACTTATTATACTTTATCTGGATATACAGTTTATGTTCCTGATGAAATAGATAATACTACATCTGCCTTTATTTATTATCCTGGTTCCGGTGGAGCTTGGCCTAACGATGCGAAAGTATTAGGAGAATATATTAAGGGTGGTAACGCCAATCAAATAATTTTTATCTCAAATATTTCAAGAGATTCTAATTTGATGAATGGTCAACATTTCCAAAGTGTTATTAATAATATTGGAAATCAATATGGTGTTGATATTGAAAATGTTGATACAATGGGATTCAGTGCTGGTGGACCTGCAGTTTATTCTACTATTGTTACTTTAGCTAAGAGTTCTGAAGAACCAATGCAACACTCAGCTATTTTAAACGACGTAGTTGGTTTCTCTATTTCACAAGATGACATCAATGCTTTAGTTAGAGACGAATCTAGAATTATGATTATTGAACCATCTGGTGTTCCTAGTTTTGCACAAACTTTAGCAAATGGTGGCGTTGATGTTGTATTGGTAACATGTTCTGGTGGACATGGTAGTCACGTAAATATTAATAGAGATATTTTACAAAATGATATTGTTAACTTATTATCTGGTGATAGAGAAGATTTGGTAGATTCAAGTTTTTATCATTTCTCTAAATGGGATGCTAATGCTAAAAAATGGGTACAAATGTCAGTTGAAGAAGTTTATGAACAATTCAATAATTATGAAGCTGATGATGGACCATTTAAATATTATAAAAAGTTAAGTAAATTAGGTGATTTGGAATCTAATAACTCTTATATAAAACAAACAGTTAATGAAATGAGAGGTTTAATAAGAAATAGTGATTTCTTAAGTAGTACTTCATTTGAAGAAAGTTATTCAAGTACTACGAAGATTCCAAATGCGGAATCAGAAGTTGTACAGTCATTCTTTTCTGAATGTGCTACTTTATTAAATCTATTAGCTAAAGATACTGTTGCTATTGTAAAAATAGGTGATGGTATTGCAGATTTAAATGATACTAGTAAGCAAGAAGCTCAGAATATTAATGATTCTATGAATTATTATAATAATACTGGTACTCCTTCTTATAATTCTAGTTCACCAACATATTCTAGCAGTCCAACATATTCGAGTACTCCAACTGGTATTCCTACGAATACTAATCCGGATACTACTCAATCTACAAATGTTAATGTTGATTTAAAACCTGCGGATTTAACAGAAGAACAATACAAAGCTTTATTTGAATCTGATGGTTCAATGCATGGTAATGCAAAAGCTTGTTGGAATTTCTTTAAAGCTAAAGGATTATCTGATGAAGCAGCTGCTGGTGTTATGGGTAATATTCAAGCAGAATGTAATTTCCGTTTAACTGCTTTAGGTGATAGTGGAACGAGTTTTGGACTTATTCAATGGCATAAAGGTAGATGGACTAATTTAAAGAACTTCTGCCAACAAAAGAATTTAGATGAGAATTCATTACAAGGACAATTAGAGTTCTTATGGTATGAATCATTAGATCCAAATAGTAGTTATGGTAAGAGTATGGCTAGTAAAGGATTCTATAATACTAAAGATCCTGTTGAAGCTGCTGTTATCTTCCACGATGTAGTTGAAAGAAGTGCTTCTTCTCCAGAAGGTGTTAGAAGTAAACGTGGAGGTTATGCTACTTCTTGGTATAACGAATTGAAGGATTCTTATAAAGCACCTGAAAAAGCATCAACTGAAAGTTCATCATCAACAACTGATAGTGCAAGTACAGATAGTACAAGTACTGATAGTACTTCAACAAAGGAGGAGAGTTAAGATGAGTTTATTATTAGCAGCCGATTTATCAGCAGCTAATGGATCTAAATCTATTACTGCGTTAACTAATGATATGGACGATGCTAAAGCTTTAATAGCATCTGTTGAAAATTTTATATCTAGTTCTCCTGAAGTATTAAAAGGTGAATCATTTGATACTGTTAGATCACATATGAAAGTATATGTAGATGCATTAAATAAAAGAGTTACTTGTGCAGAGAATATTATAAGTGCAATGAAGAGTGCAAACTCAACAATGGCTGATTATATGGAAGGCGAGCCAAAAATTGATACTTCTGAAAGGGAATCAGTAAAAGCACAAATGGATGCTTATAATTCAGCTGCAGCTGGTTATAGAAATAGAGCAAACAACTATGATAGTTTGCATGAAAGAATTAGTAAGCAAAAGCTTGAGAGTATGGCATATGATGCTGAAGAAAATGCTAAGAAGATGGAAAAGAAACTTAAGTTAATAGATAATCTTGATTCAACTGATTCAGCAACATATGGAAAGTTTCAATCTGCTACAGAAGGAATCAATGGATTTAAGAATGATGTTGGTTCTATTAGCGCTATTAAATATTAAAGTATAGTGTTAAGTAGTGTTAAATAATATATAAAGTTTAAAAAAAGTTTGATATAATGAAGTTAGAAATCATAGGAGGGTGATTATATGTCAAGTGCAGATGTATTTGGAGGACATGCTGGTGGCTTAGAAGAAGCTGGTAGAAGAATTAAAACTTGTGCTGAAAACTTCGAAGGTCAATATCTAAAAATCTACAGTATTATTGATGCTTTAATCGGTAGTGAGTGGTCTTCACCTGCTGCTGAAGTAATTGCTAAGAAAATCGAAGAACAAAGACCTAATCTAGAAGCATTACGTGATGTTATTAACAGATATTCAGGTTATTGTTTCAGAACAGGTAATAGAGTAGTAGAAACTGAGGAAGGTATTATATCTGGGGTGAATGGAAATGGCTAATCAAGATTATTACAATACAGATATTAGATTTAGTAGTGTAGAAGACGCTGTTAATCAAATTAATGAAGCAAGAGAAAATATCGAAACTGAATTAAGTAACTTCGAAGCTGCTGTTAAGAAATTAATTGAAGATAAAGATTTCGTTGGAACAGCTGCTGATACTTTTGATGAAAGTTTTGCACAATTAAAGAAAGATAAATTTGATTCTTATATTTCTTTAGTTAAAGATTTTGCTACAGTTATTAGAACTGGTAAAGATGCTACTCAAGAAACAGCAGAAGCTGCAGAAGCAGATGCTACAAACAATCTATATTTAGGATAATAAAAAAGAAGCTTATGCTTCTTTTTTTTCACCTATTAATATTGGTAATATTTTTCTTATTATATTCGTTATTATTAATGACACTATAATACTTAGTATAGTACATAATAATGATAATAATAATTCTATAGGTATATTACTATTTGATAAGTATTTAACTTTAGTTTGAAATAGTAATAAGACTATTTTATGAAATATTAGAATTCCCATAGTATTTTGTCCTATGTATTCTAATATTTTATTTTTATTAATTAATTTAGATAAGTATATGATTAGAATTGAGAATGATATACCAGAAAGTAATGCTAGGTAGATAATTCCATATCCATAATTCATATAAGTGATCTTTTGAGTATTGAAGATAAAACCACATATACCACCTATAAGGAAGAATGGCATGTGTATAAGTTTTAATTTATCAACAAGTTTATATTTATTAAGCAAGTATCCTATAAAGAAAAAGATACTTATGTTTAAAGATGTATTTAAGCCCCATGGAAGAACAAATGATAATTTAATACTAGTTATAATGTTTATTAATAAAATGATTGGTAACGCTATTAAATCACCCTTTTTTGACTTATTAACTATATTAAGTATGAAATAATATAATATTTCCATAGTGAATAGTGCTGGTAAGAACCATAAAGCACTATTTTGTTTTAGATGGAAATCATTACCATTACCATATAATGTATTAATTAATAGATCTTTTATATTGGATATTGCATTTATATTTAATGAAGATTTTATATTGTTACTAAATACCATATAAGGAATTATAAATAGTAATGACCAAACAAAGTAAGGAATCATTATTTTTATAAATTTATTTTTTATAAAATCTTTAAAACCTTTTTTATAACTAAATAAGAATCCAGATAGCATGAAAAATAAAGCTACATGAAAGCTGTAAAAGAAATTTCTAAATGGTTGTAAATGGTTAGAATAACCAACTGTATGTCCTAAAACTATACATATTATTGCTATAGCTTTGGCAATATCGATATAATTTATTCTTTTTTTCATATCTATCCCTCTTAAAATATTATATTATTGTATTATAAATATAATCAAGACTATTGACAAATTAAGTTGTTTTTAATATAATGTTAATAACAGAAGGGACAAGGTGGTTATATGAAAATAGGTATATTTGGTGGAAGCTTTAATCCAATTCATAAAATGCATATTAGAATGGCTGAATTTCTAATAAGAGAAGGCTATTTGGATAAAGTTATATTTGTTCCAACTGGTAATCAATATAAGTATAAGAATAACTTAATTAAAGATATTGATAGATATAACATGATTAAGTTAGTTACTGATAAGAATCCAAACTTCTCAGTAAGTAATTATGAATTAAAAGATTATGTTGTATATACAATAGATACTTTGAAGTATTATAAAAAGTTATATAAGAATGATGAAATATACTTCATATGTGGTACAGATAATTTAAGTTATATTGATAAATGGAAGAATGGTATTGAATTATTAACTAATTATAAATTCTTAGTTATTAATAGATCTACTGATAATATTGAAGAATTATTAGTTAAGTTTAAGGAATATAAAGATAATATAATAGTTGTACCAATGGAGATGGATGATATATCTTCTACAGAAGTTAGAGATATGATTCGTGATAATAAAGATATATCTGAATATGTTGAAGAAGATGTTATTGAGTACATAAATAAAAATAATTTATACAGGGATGATGGTAATGAAAACATTTAAGAAAATAATTAAAGAATTAACAAATAAGAAGTTAACTATTTCTACTATGGAATCTTGTACTGGTGGTGGAGTTAGTAATGCTATTACTAGTATTGAAGGAGCAAGTGAAGTACTAAAATATAGTGCTGTTACTTATTCTAATGAGTATAAGATTAAAATGGGTGTAGATAAGAATGTAATTGATACTTATTCTGTTTATAGTTTTAATACTGCGGAAGAAATGGCTTTAAATATTAGTAGGTTTTCTAATTCTGATATTGGAATTGGTATTACTGGTAAATTAAATAGAGCTGATGAATATAATAACTTTGGTAAAGATAATGAAGTATTTATTAGTATTTATTTTAATAATAAATATTATGATAGAAGCATTTGTGTAGATAAGAAGACTAGAAAACAAAATAAAGATGTTGTTATAAATGAAATTATTTCTATGTTAGGAGAGATACTATGTCAAGAAGGATAAATAAAATTAAGTTATTTGTAAATCAAAATGAGAAATCGGAAATTGTCGCTAAAGATTTAGAGATGGAATTAAAGAAGTATGATTTTGAATTAGTAGATGAAGATTATGACTTAGCTATTTCTGTTGGTGGAGATGGATCATTTTTAAGAATGGTTAGAGAGAATAATTTTAATGATAATCTTTATTATATAGGTGTAAATAGCGGTACTTTGGGATTTCTACAGGAAATAGATATTCAACATACTGTTGATTTTGTAAAAAGACTAAACACTGATAATTACAAGGTAGAAGAGATAAGTATTCAAGATACGAAGATTATTACTGATGAGAAAGTATATACTTTTAATAGCTTAAATGAAATAGTTTTAAGAAATAAAGATTTTGATATTTTAAAAACTCCTATATATGTAGATGATGAGTTTTTAGAAAACTTTAATGGTGATGGTGTATTACTAAGTACTAGTACAGGATCTACAGCTTATAATATGAGTTTTGGTGGTAGTATTGTTTATAATACTTTAGATACTTTATCTATTACACCTATAGCACCTTTAAATAATAAGGTTTATAATACTTTACCTAATACAGTTATTGTTCCTTCTTTAAAAACAGTATCTTTATTACCACCTAAGAACTATCGTAATCTATTTGTACAAGTTGATGGCGTAAATAATATGATAGATAATGTTATAAAAGTAGAAACTAAAGTAGGTAGTAAAAAGATTAAATGTTTAAGAATGAATGATTTCCATTTCATTAAGGTATTAAATAATAAAATGTTAGAAAAATAAAATAAGGAACTTAGTTCCTTATTTTTTATATAGATATTTAATTAAACCATAGTAACTGAAATCTTCTATTTTTTTGGCTATTTCTTCAACTGGTTCTTTAAATCCTGTTTGAATCCAGTAGTTTACTATTCCTAGAGATCCATTAAAAGAGAAGATACCAACATAAGCCATGTCTTGTTCAGTTAAATCAGGTATTTGTTCTAACCATTTGCTTTTATATTTATTATATATTCCTTCTAAGATGTCATTTAGTATATAAATATTATTGTTCTTATTAAAAAGAATAGTTACAAGTTTCTTATTATCTAAGATAGTATTTAACAACTCAGTAGCAAGTATAGATAGTTGATATTCATCATTAGTAAAGAACGGTGCTTCTTTTAGTTGTTCAAGAAATTCTTCTTCTATTTTATCTAGTAAGTCATAAACATCTAAATAGTAACGATAAAAAGTTGCTCTATTAATATCAGATATCTTACATATTTCACTAACAGTTATTTTGTTTATATCTTTTTCTTCTAGTAAGTTAAGAAAAGTTTCTTTAATTATATTTTTAGTATATTTAGTTCTTCTATCCATATTTATCACCTTTTTAAACAGTTTATTATTTAATTGTTTAATAATTATCAAAATCAATATTAATTGATTATTGATGTCATTTGTTAATTAATTATATAATACATGTGATAGATATTCAACAAGTGTTTAATATTGGAGGATTAATTATGAGTATTATAGATAAATTATTTAAAAAAGAAGAAGATAAATTAGATTATCCTTGGGAGAAGTTTTATAAAAAGGAAGATAGACATATTGAGGTTCCTGATTTATCAATATATGAGTATTTTGAAGGAAGAGCACAACTATTTTTAGATGATTATGCTCTTAACTACTTTGGTGTTAAAACAACATTCAAAGACTTATTAGATAAAATTGATATTTGTGCTAAAGCAATGAGGAGTCAAGGTGTTAGAAAGAATGATGTTGTAACTATTTGTATGCCAAATACACCAGAAGCTCTTATTGCTTTATATGCTACTAATAAAATTGGTGCTATTGCCAATATGTTACATCCTTTATCAAGTGAAGAGGAAATCAAATATACATTAAAAGCAACTAATACAGTATTATTAATAACTATTAATATTACTTATGAAAAGATTAAAAATATTATTGAAGATATAGATAATGTTTATAAGGTAGTTGTAGTATCACCTAAGGAATCTATGCCACCTTTATTAGGTTTAGGTTATATGTTAACTAAAGAAATGAGTTTAAATATTCCTAAAGATGATGAATTCTTTACTACTTGGACAGATTTCTTTGCGCATGGTTATTACTATAAAGGTGATGTTTTAGTTCATAGAGGAAAAGATGATAGAGCATTATATCTACATAGTGGTGGAACTACTGGTTCTCCTAAACATATTATTATTTCTAATGGAAATGTTAACTTGGTTATGAAACAAATCCCTATAATGCTTGAATTAGGTGTAGGAGACGTTGTTTTAGGTATTTTACCTATGTTCCATTGTTTTGGTTTAGTTGCTTGTATGCTTGGTTTATTATGCCAAGGTGTTACTGTAGCTATGATTCCACAATTTGATGCTAAGAGATTTGATAAATTAATTAGAAAATATAAACCAACCATAATTGGTGGAGTTCCTACTTTATTCCAAGCTTTAATGACTAATCCATATATGATGAATGTGGATATGAGTTTTGTTAGATATGTAGTATCTGGTGGAGATTCATTAAGTCCTGAAAAGAATATTGCAGTTAATAAGTTCTTAGAAGAACATGGTTCTAAAGCTCATATTATTCAAGGTTATGGTTTAACTGAATCAACTGGTGGTAGTTGTATTGCTGGTTTGGGTTCTGATAAACCAGGTAGTGTAGGAATACCATTAGCAGGTAATGTGTTTAAGATAATGGATCCAGAGACTTTTGAAGAAAAAGCTTGTGGTGAAATTGGTGAAATATGTATATCTGGAGATTGCGTAATGCAAGGATATCTTGATAATGAAGAAGAAACTAATAAAGTTGTTAGAGTTCATGAAGATGGTAGAAGATGGGTTCATACTGGTGATTTAGGTTATATGGATAGTGATGGCGTATTCTTCTTTGTTCAAAGGTTAAAGAGAATGCTTATTGTATCTGGTTATAATGTATATCCTGCTCACATAGAAAATATTTTATTAGAGCATCCTGATATTGCTAATGTCGGTGTAATTGGTATACCTCATCCATATAAAGTACAAGTTCCAAAAGCTTTTATTGTATTAAAAGAAGGCGTTGAAGGAGATGCTCAAAAGGTATTAGATATTAAAGAATACTGTGCTAAGAATATGGCTAAATATATGATACCTAAAGAAATTGAATTTAGAGAAAGTTTACCAAAAACATTGGTTGGCAAAGTAGATTATAAAGTATTAGAAAAAGAAAATGCCGAAAAATAATTTCGGTTTTTTTATGTAATTAAATGTAAAATGAATTATTAAAAACATTTACTAAAAATAATATATGTACTATTCTTAAGATAGAAAAGAGTTGTTTTTATGAAGAAAGTATTATTTGCATTAATAGCTTTATTATTTGTACCAGTTGTTGTTTCAGCTAAAGTAACATTGGCTGAAAAGATTACAATTGATGGTATTGGAGATGCTCCTCTTGGTGGAAATAGTTGGAGTGTTAAATTAACAACATCTTTAGATTATACAGATATTACTGTAGTACCAGTAAATGACAAAGTAACAGTTGAAGGTGCTGGTAAGGTAGATATTAAAGAAGGAGATAATGATATAACTATTACATTATCTGAAGGAGAGACTAAAGAAACATATGTAATTCATATGAATATGGTTAGACCTAAAACAGATACTAATGGTAATCCAGAAACGGGTGCATTTGTTCCTACTTTAGTAGTAATTGTTGGTATATTAGCACTAGTTGGTATTACTTTTATAGGTAATAAAGAGAAATATACGAAAATATAAGCACTTTAAGTGCTTTTTTTATGTTATAATACATTTGAAATGAGTTGATATTATGTATAACAGTGAAGAAGAGTTCTTAGCTCATTATGATCCTAGTAACTATGATAGATTATCACTAACTACTGATATACTTGTTTTAAGTATTAGTGATGAAGATGTATCTAATTATAGAAAATCTAGTAAAAAACATATGAGTGTATTACTTGTTAAAAGAGATGATTATCCATTTAAAGATAAATGGTGTATTCCTGGTGGTTTCTTACAAATAGATGAGGAACTTGATGAATGTCCAAAGAGAATTCTAAAAAGAGAAACTGGATTAGATAACATTTATTTGGAGCAATTATACACATATGGTGGAGTTAATAGAGACCCAAGAATGAGAGTTATTTCTACATCATATATGGCTTTAATTGATAAGAATAGATTAGATTATAAGTTAAATGATAATGCTTCTTGGTTTAATGTTTCATATGAAGATAAGAATAATCATGTTGAAGTAGTATTAGATAACGGCGATGAAAGACTAACATTTAAGATTAAGAAAGTCTTAAAAGAATTAACTACTGATAGATATAAATTTATTATTGAAGAGAATAAGGATTTAGCTTTCGATCATCCATTAGTAATATGGGCTGGTATTGAAAGATTAAAGAATAAGATAAGTTATACAGATGTTGTATTTAATATGATGCCTGAGTACTTTGCTTTAGGTGATTTACAACAAGTATATGAAGTTATTTTAAATAAGAAGTTATTAGATCCTGCTTTCAGAAGAATCATTGCTGATAAGGTAGAAAAAACTGATTTTGTTAAAACAGGAGCTGGTCATAGACCATCAGCTTTATTTAGATATAAGAAGAACGTTAAATAACGTTCTTTTTTTAAGGAAAATGTTGTCATTTGGCGTTTTTGTGTTATAATTTACTTACGTGCAGAGAAATAGAGGTATAGTTCAATGGTAGAATAACGGTCTCCAAAACCGCTGATGTGGGTTCAACTCCTGCTACCTCTGCCACTTAAAAATAAAACACTAGCTTAATTGCTAGTGTTTTTTAATACATTGATGTAAATAGTATTGTTATTACTCCATATATAATACTGAATATACCAATTACTAGGCCAGCTATAGCTATACCATTACCTTTTTCGTTACCTGATCTGGTTTGTGATAATCCAACACCAGATAAAACTGTTGCTACGATGCCAACAATTCCCCAAAAGTTTAATACCAATGATATTAATGCTGTTATAAATCCTGCTAAAGCAAATGAGTTAGTTTTTTGTTCAGTTGGTACTGTGGTATTACTTACTGTAGGATTTGCTACTTGTTTTATAACTGCTAATTGTTGACCACAATTAGGACAGAAATTTGAATTCGTAGTATTTTCTTTTCCACAATTAGGACAATAATTCATTATTACACCTCCATTATTGGACTATTTAAGTCCCTTTTTATTTTTTACTGTTTCAAAATATATTTTAGATGAATCTGGGAATGTTAAATTATCTGGTAGTTCTTTGGAGAAAATTATCTTTTCCATTTCGTATTCTTTAGGAAGTTCTTCCATTTCTAATATTTCACAATAACATAATAAACCAAATGTAGATATCTTATATACACAGATAGGTTCTACATTTATTTTTGTAGCACCAGTTTCTTCGTACATTTCTCTTTTAGCAGCTTCTTCCCAAGTTTCACCTTCTTCAATATGACCACCTGGTATTTCCCATCCTTCTCTTTTTTTATTATATGAGAAGACATAATTATCTTTATATTTACATACACAAATTACTCTAGTTAATTCGCTATCATCACAATATCCTAAGTCATATAATTTTACTTCAAACATATTATCCCCCAATAGTTAATCCTTTTTTACTTTCTAGTACTTGATTTAGTTGTTCATTAAATACTGAAAATATTTGATCTGCTTCATCAGCTGTTAATTCTTTGTTGTCTAAAAAGTAATTTATATCATATCTAACTTTATTGTCTTTTTCTCTCAGCAGATGTGAAAAATTAGGAAATATTGCTTGAATACGATCAGCTAATGGCTTAATTATTTCAGCTGGACCTAAAAAAGAAAAATGAAGACTAAATGGTTGCTTGTCGTGGAATTCTCTAATACCGGAACATGGTCCAGATATTTCGATATTGTTTTTCCAACAATTTAGAATAAGATTTGCCATTTCTATTGATCCTTCAGCTATAATGTTTGCTAGTAATTCTTTATCTTCTTCACTAGTTTGGTCATCAGGAACAGCGTATCTTCCGTTTTTCATAAAATATGGTCGATTATCGGAAATTGATAGTTCCCAGTTGTTTCTTTCTGCTAACTGTTTATATGTTTCTGTTGCTTCCATATATTCCTCCTAATAATGTATCCAATTATCAATTTAATTATATCATGTTCTTTTTTAATTTTTGAATAAATAAAACACTAACAAATGTTAGTGTTTTTTAATGTTTAATAATTTTAAATAATATTCTAAACCATCTTGAGTTTTATCCCAATCTGTACATAATTTTCCATCTGGGAATAAAACTAATTCTTGCATTTCAATTATATTACCAATTTTAACTCTAGTATTAGGTAATCCACGATGGATTCTAAAGTCCATACCTTTTTTAGTTTTAAATAATACTTTGTCGCAAGCGTGGCAATATACTCTTCCGTAGTAATTACCTACTTCTGTAGCTGCTTTAATAGATTCGGTTTCTAATAAATGTAGATTTTCTGGAACCACTTTATTGTAATCATGTCTAAAGCTAATATCTAGTTTATGATCTTTCTTTTGTTCCCATATAGGTTCCCATCTATTTAGTATTTGTTTCATTTTATCTTTTTCTATTTTCTCACCAACAAAGCAATTTATTCTAACATTAGTTTTTATTTTTAATATTTCTTCATCTTTAGCTATTCCTCGTAGAATTACTGAATCTAATTTATATGATTTAGTATGTCTAGATATGTTGATTCCTTTAACGTTGTGGAAAGAATTTACTAGTTTGATAAACTCTTCTTTATCATTATCTAAGAAAGTTGTATTTATATAAACTGTTTTGTTTTTACAAATAGTTAATATTTCTTTTAGTAAGGCTAGGTCACTCATTGGTTCTCCACCAGTTATAACTATTTCTGAAACTAGAGAATCTGCCAAGGCTTGAAGCCATTTAAGTACTTTTTTTTGATTAGGTTTGTTTTGTTCATAAAATATTTTGGATGTACAAAATTTACAGTCATTTTTACAATCAGCAGGAAAGTAGACTGTACACATTTTATCTTTTTTAGTTTCTGGCGTATAAGTTACTTCTGAATCGCTTAATATAAATATTTTTTTCATAATCTTCCACTTCTATCTTTTCTGATAATAACAATATATTAATATCATAATTATATTATAGTATTGATAGTTTAATAAGTCAACCAAGATATATAATTTATGATATAATTAATATATGATAATCCGGAGGTATATATGGAATATTTAGATGTTTACGATGATGAAGGTAAAGTTACTGGAAGAAAAATAGTTAGGGGAGATAAGAATGCTATATTAGGTGAACATGAACATATAGCAGTTGGAGTTATCTTTATTGAAAATGATAATGGTGAGTTTTTAATTCAGAAGACTTCTAAAGAAAAAGGTGGAGAGTATTCGTCTACTGGTGGTCATATAGATAGTGGAGAAACTCCAGAAGTATCTATAAAAAGAGAAGTGGAAGAAGAATTAGGTATTAATGTTGATAACGATAATATTGAATCATTAGGTTTCTTGTTATTTGATATGCCTCTTAGATATTTGTTTTATTTAAAAAAGAATATTGATCTTAAAGATGTTAAAGTACAAAAAGAAGAAGTAGATTATGTTAAATACATGAGTGTAGATGAAATTAATAATTTAATTGAATCAGGTGAAATGCTTAAATCTCATGGAATTATGTTTAAAGAATTATTAAATAAAAAAAGATGATTTAATCATCTTTTTATTTGTTAAAATTCTACATCTTGGACGAAGCAAAAATGGCCAGCTTTTTCGGAATTTTCTTTTTCTGTTTCTAAGTCTCCAGTTTCTTTTAATAGATTAGGATCTTCTGAAGTAAAATTAGCTTCAATTATATTTTTATTTACAGAATTTGTATGGCTCATATTGTATTCTTTATTTCCTTCAAGAAACGAATTTTCTAATTGCTTAGCAATGTCTTTCATTTTTTCTTCTTTTGGTTCTTCGAATTTATTATATACATCTTCGTCATAAGTAATACTTAATGTTTCATAAAATTTTGTTGGTTTTCCTTCTGTATTATAATCAATAACGACAGTTACGCTTCCCATATATCCTTCATCATAAAAATCGCTTTTGCATATTAATTTTTTGTATTTAGTTTTCTTTACTGTACCATCAATTTTGATTAGATCATCTTTTTTTTCACTTTCATTGTTTCCACATCCAACTAATATAAAAGAGCTTAATAATAAAAGTGTTAATAATAATATTTTTTTCATAATTCCTCCTAAATAAATTTTATAATTTTAGTATAATATTTTTTATTAATATTGCAATACTTATTTTATTTTTTGAATAGTACATTGGAATTTACCAAGCTCTGATTCAGCAACTTCTTTTTCCTTTTCAATAGTATTGATAGTTTTTAAAAAGTCGTTATTATTAACTGTCAATTGAACCTTGATGTTGTTTCCATTAATTGTATTTTCCACTTTTGGTTCATATTGTTCATATCCTTTTTGTATTTCGGTAACAATTTTATCATTTATTGTTTTCATATTATCTTCTTTTTTATCACCATATGATTCGTATATCTCTTCTATTACTGTGAAATCAGAATCAATATGATAATCAGCTGCTTTTCCTTCTTCATTATATTGGATTGTTAATGTTGTTTTTCCACCAAGTAATTGTTCAGAACTTTGTTTAGTACAAACAAGTTTTGGACCTTTTATTTCTTCTTTTCCACAACCTGTTATAAAGACAATTGTAAATAATAATATTAGTAAAATAAGTACTTTTTTCATAATTATTTCTCCGTTCTAGACTATTATAACATAACCAATTGTATTTTATAATAATTATGCTATAATATCGAATTACTACGGGTGATAGTAATTTTACTATCAATCGAATGTATATATCATTGTATTTATATTTTTATTTTTATAGATAAAATAAGGGTTTAAAAAAATAATAATGTAAGTATGTGTAAAATGTACGCATTTATATAGAAATGAGTATTTTTATGATATATAATTATCTCAGAAGAAAGAGGTAGAGAGTATGGATGAATATTTAAAGAAGGCTTTAAGATTAGAGAAGAAGCGTCAATCAGAGAATATTGAATTGATAGCTTCAGAGAACTATGTTTCGAATGATGTATTAAAATTACAAGGAAGTATTTTAACAAATAAATATGCTGAAGGATATTCTGGTAAAAGATATTATGGTGGCTGTGAATACATTGATATGTTTGAAACAAAAGCTATTGAATATGTTACTAAATTATTTGGATGTAACTATGCAAATGTTCAACCACATAGTGGATCTAGCGCTAATATGGCAGTATATAGAGCATTACTTAATCATGGAGATAAAGTATTAGGAATGGACTTAAGTAATGGTGGACATTTAACACATGGTTATAAGTTAAACTTTAGTGGTGTAGATTATGAAATAGTTAGTTATGGATTAGATCCTAAAACTGAAGAAATAGATTATGAAGAAGTAAGAAAGATTGCTAAAAAAGAAAAACCAAAAATGATTATAGCAGGAGCTTCTGCATATTCTAGAACTATAGATTTTAAGAAATTTAGAGAAATATGTGATGAAGTTGGAGCTTATCTATTTGTTGATATGGCTCATATAGCAGGATTAGTTGCTGCTGGATTACATCCATCACCAATTCCATATGCTGATGTAGTTACTTCTACAACACATAAAACTTTAAGAGGACCTCGTGGAGGTATTATCTTAACTAATAATGAAGAAATAGCTAAGAAGATAAATAAAGTTGTATTCCCTGGTATCCAAGGTGGACCATTAATGCATGTTATAGCTGCAAAGGCACAATGTTTCTATGAAGCATTACAACCTAGTTTTAAAAAGTATCAACAACAAGTTATTAAGAATATGAAAGCTATGAGTGATGAATTTATTAAATTAGGTTACCATGTTGTAAGTGGTGGTTCTGACAATCACTTAATATTATTAGATGTTAAATCATCTTGTGGTGTTACTGGTAAAGCTGCAGAGAAAGCATTGGATAGAATTCATATTACAGTTAATAAGAATACTATTCCTAATGAAACTGAAAGTGCTATGGTAGCTAGTGGTATTAGAATTGGTACTCCAGCAATGACAACAAGAGGATTCAAAGAAAAAGAATTTGTTAAAGTTGCAAAAATAATAGATGATGCTTTAAGACATATAGAAGATGAAAAGTATCTAAAGACATTAGAGAAACAAGTTAAGGAATTAACTAAACAATTCCCATTATGGTATTAAAAAAATAGGTCATTGACCTATTTTTTTGCTAGTGTTAAAAGATAATTTTCTTTATTGCCATTTTGAGATGATATCTCTCTAAATCCGGCTTCTTGTAATAATCTTAATTCATTTTCTTTTGTAAGTGGTGTATCTAGATGTTTAAATTCACTTAATCGATGGTTGTAATTATATATTGCTTCTTGTTCTTCTTCAGTAGAGATAGCAATTCTATCACAATTAATAAAGTATCCTCCATCTTTTAAAGCTTGGAGTATTTTTTTATATAAGATTAGTTTTTCTTTTTCAAAAAAATGATGTAATGCTGATGTTGATATAACGGCATCGTATTCAGTACCAAAATCTGTAGTAAAGAAATCACCACATATAGTAGTAACATTGGCAGAAAATGGTCTTTTTTGCAATTCTTCTAGCATTTTATCAGATATATCTATACCAGTTACTTGAATATTTGGAAATCTTTTAAATACTTCAATAAGTTCTAATCCAGTTCCACAACCTAAATCTAATATTCTTTTGGAATCATTTGGTAAATTATCAGCTAATAATTTTTTGGTAGGTAAGAATTCTGAATGAACTTGATCATATGTATCTATTTTTTCGTTAAAGAAGTTTCTCATGTCATTAGCTCTTTCAGTTGTATTCATATTTATCTTCCTTTCAAAAGACATTTTATTAATATCTTTTTGTTTTGTCAATTACAGATGTATTTGCTTTATTTTAATTTTTTTGGTATTATCAATTTGTTCGAAAAAATGGGTTTTTATGAAAGTAGATACTTTATTTACTTTTAGGGGGAAGATATACTTCCTTTTTTTGTGCTATAATATTTAAAGAAAGGAGATACTAATATGGATATTTTTGATTCATTAGCTTTAGTATTTGGTGGTTTCATAATTGTTTTTGCAATATTGTTTGTTGCTTGGGTAATATTTTATATTATTGGAACTTATAAACTATTTATTAAAGCTGGCAAACCAGGATGGGCTGCAATAGTTCCATACTATCATGACTGGGTATTTGTAACAGAAATGGCTGGTCTTAAATGGTGGTGGTTCTTAGTTGTTATAGCATCATCTCTTGGATCAATTATAGGACTTACTGATTTAGCAATATTCTCTACTTTATTATCTTTAGTAAGCTTAGTAGGAAATTTTGCTGTAGCATATAATGTATGTGCTAAAATTGGAAAACCAAAAGATATTGGGTATGCTATTGTTTTAGCATTATTTGGTTTTATTATGTATCCTATAATGGGTTTCTCTAAGAAGGTTGTTTGGGATCCAACTGTTCCTGTAGAAGAAAACGCTATCTTCGAACAATATATTAATCCTTCAAAGAAAGCTCCTGAAGCTCCAAAAGCTGAAGTTAAACCAGAAGAACCAAAAGCTGAACCAACTGAGGATAATAAGTAAAATAAGACTTTTTAAGTCTTTTTTTATGGTATAATTTATTTGGGTGATACCATGAAAAGATGTAAGAGATGTAATACTGAATTATCAAAAGGTTCTAGATATTGCCCTAGATGTGGTTTTAAAGTACCAGATAATACATGGATTACTGTTTTATTAATAGTATTTGGTTCAATAGGTATTACTTTTGCTATTGTTGTTGCCGCAGTATTTTTAGTAGTTAAAAGTACATTGAATAGATACACTGAAGCAAAGTACGTAGAAATTGAAAAATACAATGTTCCTAATTTTTTTTATGAAAGTGGTCATAATGTTTGTAATTTTAATATTAAACAAGTTGGTTTATCTGAAAATCGCGAAATAATAAAGCAATTTCAATCATGTGATAGAATTAATCAAAAAGATATAGATAAATTTGCAGATAAGTTATTTGAAAACGGCTTCTTTGAAGAGGTTGAAAACGGAGATACTTATTATGTAAAAGAAGTTGCTGATAATTATATTATTGTAGTATATTTTTACAATAAAGATATTGTAGCGTATATGTATGAAGAAGATTCTACGGATTATTTTAAAGAAAACAAGAATGTAAGTATATAGAGGTGAGAATTATGCATTATATTTATAAAACTAAAGGTACTTGTTCTACACAGATAGAATTTGATATTAATGATGATATTATTACTAATATATCTTTTACTAATGGATGTAATGGTAATTTAAAAGCAATATCTAAGTTATTAGAAGGTACTAGTGTTGATTATATTACAAGTAAATTAAAAGGCAATTTATGTGGTATGAGAAATACTTCTTGTGCTGATCAATTGGCTATAGCAGTAGAAGAAGCTTATAAGGAGACTCATAATGAAAAAGCAAATTAGGAATTTTCTTGTAAGATTAATTAAAAGAAGTAATAAAACTAAAAAGGTAAATGATAATATACCTGATGAGATATTAATGTTATATGGTAAGTTTTATTTCTATTCAGTATGTTATGTAGTTATTTTTGGTTTATTATATCCTTTATTATTTATTGGGAATATTTCTAATATTAGTTTAGTTCTTTCTTTTGTTATATTTATAGGTTTATATGCTTATATGATTTATGATGTATTAAAGAAAAGTAAGGGATTTAAATCAGCTGTTTTTAGTTTATTTGTTGTATTAGTTATACTTGCTATATCATTTTCAATTGTCAAAATATTCATTTAGCTTGAAATTTATAGCAAATTTAGTATAATACGTGTTATAATTGTTTCGTTATTAATGAGGAGGTGCACTATGAGAACTTATAAAGCAAATTTACCAGAAGGTGTTAAAAAGACATTCGGAACTCTAAGAGGAGTAAAAGTTAGATTAGTAGCTAAAGATACTAAGAAGAGTAAAAAGAAAACTAGCAAATAATACAGACAGGTGTCTGTTTTTCTTTTGGTATGATATAATTTAAGTGGTGATACATATGAAGAAAGTATGGCTTATTGTATGTGTTTTGTTATTAGTAGTTGCTTGTGGTAAAAAGAATACTAATGAGGAAGCAAAAGAAGATGAAATCTTTGTTTTGAAACTTGTTGATGAAGATAAACCATATGTTTATTCTGATGTTGTTGAATCATATGTTTTAAGTAACGGAGATAAATATGATTTAGAAATGATCTATGTTAATTTAAATAGTGTAGATGCTAGTAATGTTAATATGGAGTTAAGAAGTTTTATTAATAAATCATATAAAAACTATGTTGTAGAAAATGATAAGTTAAAAAGTGGTAATATTATTTCTTATGATTTTTATAAAACAGATGATTATTTATCTTTAGTAGTTAATTATAAGTTTTTAATTAACAATAAGTTTAATGATGATAAGAGTATGGTATATGTTTTAACTCTAGATAAAGGTAAAATACTAAAGAATAAGGATTTATTAAGTAACTATTCTTTAACTGAAGAAGAATTATTTAAAGAAATAGAAGATACTATTGAATCAGAAGATAGTTTATATACGATGAAGAGTATTAAAGATAACGGCTATTATTTATATGTTAATAATGATAATAAGTTAGTAGTATTATTCTATGAGAATACTGATGAAGAAAGCATAAAAAAAGAACTAATTTTAGATTAGTTCTTTTTAAATGAAACTACTTAGTCCACTCATACAAATTTTATTGATGAATACAGATACATTATTTGGTTCTTCAGCGAAATCGTCTTTAATCCATTTTTCAATGATACCTATTGTTCCATCAACAATAAATTTGTATATTTTATCTAAATCTTCACGAGAAGCTTTCTTTAATAATTTTTGCCATTCATTTATACTTTCTTCATGAACAAGACCTAAGATTTTTCTTAAGAATGTGTGGTCTCCATTTTCACTTAGTAAGCATGAATAAATATCTTTATGCTCTTTTATTGTCTCAATTATTTTGCTTGTATATGATATTAAGTAATTTCTTTTAATATCACTGATGTGTTTTTCTAGATCAGATATTAATGATTCTTCAATACTATAAACAAAGTCATCTACATCTTTATAGTATTTGTAGAATGTAGTTCTATTAATATTAGCTTTTTTGCATAATTCAAGAACAGTAATATCTTTAATCTTTTTTTCGTTTAGTAATTCTAGCAGAGTGTTTGTTAAATTTTTTTTAGTTTTAATAATTCTCTTATCCATAACTACCACCTTTTACCTATCCTAATTATATTATATATTTTTATAAAAAGCAACAATCTGTTTATTAAAAAAATAATGATATAAATATTTATTTATGATATAATTTTAGAGAATATGGAGGGCTATGTATGACTAGTAGATTTGTATTAAATGAGACATCTTTTTTTGGATGGGGTTGTAGAAGTGAGCTTGTTAATCAAATTAAAAGTAGAGGATTTAAAAGAGCTCTTGTAGTTACTGATGAAACATTACTTAAAAACGATGTAGCTAACTTAGTTATTAATTTATTAGATAAAGCTAAATTAGATTATGATATCTTTAGTGATGTTAAACCAAATCCTACTATTAAGAATGTTAAACATGGTTTAAGAGAATTACGTAAGAATCATAACGATTATATTATTGCTATTGGTGGAGGATCTGTTATTGATTGTGCTAAAGCAATGGGAATAGTTTTAAATAATAATGAATTTAAGGATGTTAAATCACTTGAAGGAGTTAAGAATACTAAGAATCCTAGTTTACCAATTATTGCATTACCTACAACAGCAGGTACTGCTGCAGAAGTAACAATTAATTGTGTTATTACTGATGAAGATATGAAATCTAAACTAGTATGTATTGATCCACATTGTATTCCAATTGTAGCTATTGTTGATACAGAATTGATGTCTAATATGCCAGCGGGATTAGTAGCTGCTACAGGTCTAGATGCTTTAACTCATGCTATGGAATGTTATATTACAAAAGGTCATAATGACATGACTGATATGTATGCTTTAAAAGCTATGAAGATGATTTATAGTAATATAGAGAAAGCTGTTATTAAAGATAGAGATGCTATGGAACAAATGGCAAAGGCTCAATATATTGCTGGTATGGGATTTTCTAATGCTGGCTTAGGTATTGTTCATTCAATGGCTCATCAATTAGGAGCTATATATGATACACCACATGGTATAGCTAATGCGATATTGTTACCATATGTATTAGAATATAATGGTGAAGTATGTAGTGAAAGATTTATAGATATGGGTAAAGCTTTTGGTTTAAAGATGGATGGACTAGAAGGCAAAGATGCTGTTAATAAAGTTGTAACTGCTATTAAGGAATTAAATTATAGATTAAATATTCCTAAGCGTATTAGGGATGTTGGTGCTAAAAAAGAAGATATTTCTTTATTAGCATATAAAGCTTTATATGATCCATGTACTGGTGGTAATCCAAGAGAGATGGATATAAAAGATTTTGAAGCATTATTTGAAAGAGTATTTTAATACTCTTTTTTTATTAAAAAGAATTAAAATTAGCACTTTGTATTGACAAGTGCTAATTTGTGGTACTATACTAAAAAAGAATTAAAAGAGAAGGAAAGATGATATAAATGGCTAAGAAACAATTTAAGACAGAATCAAAGAAAATATTAGATATGATGATTAATTCAGTATATACAAATAAAGATATTTTTTTAAGAGAATTAATCTCTAATGCTAGTGATGCTATTGATAAATTATATTATCAATCATTAACAGATAGAAAAGTAAAACTAGATAAAGATGATTTTTGTATTAAGTTAGAATTAGATAAAGCTAATAGAACTATTAAGATTATTGATAATGGTATTGGTATGACTAAAGAGGAACTTGATGATAATCTAGGTATTATTGCTAAGAGTGGATCTTCTTTATTTAAAGAGAAAATTGAAAAAACTAATAATGTTAATATCATTGGTCAATTTGGTGTAGGTTTCTATTCAGCATTTATGGTTGCTAAAGAAATACATGTATTATCTAAAGCATTTGGTAGTAAAGAAGCTTATGAATGGATAAGTAGTGGTGCTGATGGATATAGTATTGAAGAAGCAACTAAGAAAGATGTTGGAACAGAGATTACTTTAATATTAAAAGATAATACAGAAACTGATAATTATGATGAATACTTAGAAGAAAGAAGAATAGAAGGTATTGTTAAGAGATATTCTGATTATATTAAGTATCCTATTATGATGAAGAAGGAAGAAACTAAGTTAAAAGAAGGATCAGAAACAGAAGAAGAAACTGTTGTAGAAGATAAGACTTTAAATAGTATGATTCCTATTTGGAAGAGAAATGAAGATGAAGTAAATCAAGAGGAATATAATTCATTCTATTCTGATAAATTCTTAGATTATGAAGCGCCATTAAAAACTATTCATAGTCAAGTAGAAGGCCAAATAGTATATGATTCATTATTATTTATACCTTCACATCCATCATATGATTATTACACTAAGGAATATGAAAAAGGATTACAATTATATTCTAATGGTGTATTAATAATGGATAAATGTGCTGACTTATTACCAGATTACTTTAGTTTTGTTAAAGGACTTGTTGATAGCGAAGATATTTCACTTAATATATCTCGTGAAACATTACAACAAAATAGACAAGTTAAGTTAATAGCTAAGAGTATAGAAAAAAAGATTAAATCATCATTAGAAGAAATGCTTAGTGAAGATAGAGTTAATTATGAAAAATTCTTTGAAGCATTTGGTATGCAATTAAAATATGGTATTTATAGTT
>JAEEGJ010003597.1_pt1 | contig 57978 bp, 50 predicted proteins | sample 8958761 | NCBI WGS metagenome assembly JAEEGJ01 (sample SAMN16246546, study PRJNA631951) | gut metagenome | biome: gut microbiome; feature: rumen; material: RS-attached | host: Bos | place: Iran: Karaj | collected 2018-10 | reverse complement strand
CCAGCATTTGCTGCAAAGTTACTAATCAAATATTCATAAATGAATCCAAGAACGTCATAATCTTGAGTTCCATCCATTGGAATATCTTTAATTAGATATATTAAGTCACTTACAGCTTTAGTCTGTGCTTTTGCAGAATCTCCTAATTTGCTTAATCCTGTTTGTAGTGTTTCGAAAATTCTATCAAATACTTTTTTACTTCCATCACTTATATTTCTACTAAAAGCATTTAATGCATCTCTAACGTCAGAAATATCAAAATCACTTTTCTTACTTAACCAAGTAGAAAATAAATCGTTATAAGCTATAAAATATCCTATATTTTTTTGAATATTATCTCTAATATCTACATTTTCTTCTTTAACATATTCTTTACGGTTTTCTTTTGGTAACGAAATTTTATCTAAATAACTTTCTTCCTTTTCAGATAAAAACTTATAGAAAATAAAACCTAATATATAATCCTTATATTCATTAGCTTCTATTTTTGATCTCATTTTATTTGCTGATTCCCATATTTTTGATGCTAATTGTTGTTTATTCATTACAAACTGCCCCCTTATTTATTCATAAAAATACTATAATATTTTATATCACAACTTTATGATTTTCTCAACATTTTCTGACAATTTTTTACAAAGAAAAATTATATTAAATTCAAATCAATATTTTAAATACAAGAAAAGAATTCCAGTGTTACCTGAAATTCTTTTCTATACTTAAATATTTCTATTTAATTTTCAGCATCTTCTTATCTTTCTCCTTATCCACCTTTCTCTCTTCCATCTCCTTCAACTGTTTCTGCATCTTATAAACCTTAAGTTGCATTTCATCACAAAGTTTCAATTCTTTTCTAATCTTTGCAACTTCTTTACTTACACCAATTATATCTTTAGTAATCAAATTCTTTTTATCCTCATCTTTTTCCATCCCTCTTTTTCTATACAAACTATTTCTTTTATTCAAAACTTTTTGTAATTCCTCTTGTTTATCATATTCTAAATCCATTAAATCATGCATTTTCTCAATTTTATATTTGCAGATAAATCTAATCTCTTCTGAATATTTATCCATCTTCTTTATTTCTGCTCTCATCTCTGGAGTTAGCTTATGTGGTACATTCTTTTTAGGATACAAACCTAATAAAAATCTATAGTAATAATATAAAGCTACTATTCCTTTAGGCTTGTACTTTCTTTTAATCTTATCTTTGCTCTTATAAAATTTACTTGTTAAAGTTTTATACGGAATAATTTTTTCTTCATTTACAAAGTCATTCTCTAATATTCTACTTTTAATATTTTCTAAAGAATACTCCTCTCCAAATCTTCTCTCTATTCTTATATTTCTTTTTGTGTCATATCTTCTAATACTTAATTTACCTGCTCTATATTGATAATAATACCCCATAGAAACTAGCATTTTTTCAAAATCTTTTAAAGTATATGAATGTTTTATTGCGTAATCTAAATCTTCTTTTGCAAACTTACAATATTCCGATTCTAATGTGTCTTTTTTATAAAAGTTTTCAAAGTTTATACCTGATTTACATTTTTTCTCTTTTAAAACACTTAATCCATATTCTTCACATATTTCATCTGATTTTTTTCTAAGTATTGCTGTATTTGTAAAATTGCTATAATACCTTTTTCCATCTTTAAATGAAACTGAATTTAGTAAAAAATGATTATGTATGTGTTTAGTATTTAAATGTGTTGTTACTATTACTTGAAATCTTTCACCCCACATTTCTTCTGAAAGTTTTACTCCAATTTCATGTGCAAGTTCTGGAGTAACTTCTCCTTCTTTAAAAGATTGCTCCCCATGAAATGCAAGTATGCCTCCTTCTTTTCCAAATAACATTTTAGAAAGTTGCATTTTTTCTACTGCATCTTTAACTTCACAGTTTATTCCTGTTACATAGTATTGTTTTTCTGTCTTATCTGCATTTGTAACATAGTTTAATACATCTCTAATATTTTCATATTTATCCATTCCATATTCATAACAATCGTTTTTTGTCTTCTGTTTATTTGATGTATGAATAATATTAAAAACAGAACTGAATAAATTGTTTTTTATAAAACTATATTCATGTAGGAGAAGATATTCGTTTAAAAATAATTATTAGATGTTTATATGAACAATACTTTGTTATATTTTTTTCCATTTATGGAACTTGTTCGTAATTATATGTATGAAATATATTATATGCTCCCTATATTCTTGATAAGGAGCATACCATTAATCACTTTTTTTATTATTCAATTTCATAATTTGAAAAAATTAATTCCGTCGATTTAAATATCTTCTTAGGATTTATTGTTCTAATCAAATTACCCATTTCATATCTAAAAAATTTAGTACCATATATAGCTTCAGAGCTTTTAGATTCTATCATAGACAAACTAAACTTTGTTTTTTTCAATTCATTTAAATTATTTGCAAACTCTTCATGATTAAAAAAATATTTAGTATATAATAGTGGCTTTTGGTCTATATTATCATCTTCAGGTAAATATGGTGGATCACAATAGATATAAGATTTATTTAGTATCTTTTCTTCTTTTAATTTATCGAATAATTCAGTATATTTTAAATTATAAAACTCAACACATTGAATTAATTTAGATACTTCTATTAAATAATCACCATCAAAACATATTTGCTCCTTTTTTCCAAAAGGAACATTAAATTTCCCATTGGAATTTTCTCTATATACCCCATTAAATCCCGCTTTCATTAAAAATACAAAATAAACTGCATTTATCTTATTCTTTTTTTCATTAAACTTTTCTCTTATTTTATAATAATACTCTTCTTTTTCTGATAGACTATCATAATTATTATATATTTTTTCTATTTTTTTAATATTATTTATTATATACTTAACATCACTTTTTAATAATTTATAAAAATTAATAATATTTTCGTTTAAATCATTAACAATTATTCTTTGAAAGCTAAAATGTTCTATATTATTTAATAAATTAAGCATTACAATTCCGAGAGCCCAAAAAAGGCTCTACATATATTTCTCTTTTTTTATCAAATATTGTCAATAATTCATTTAATAATCTCTTTTTTGACCCAGCCCATCTAAATGGAGAAGGAATAACTTTATCTTTTATTTGTATTTTCATTTAATATCTATCCTTTATTTCTATATCATATAAATAAAATCTTGCTCTTGTAAGTCCTACATATTTAAAATTGTATTCGGAATTCTCACTATGTAAATATAAAATAATATTTGATTCAAGTCCTTTATATTCAGAAACTTTAAATATTCCTATAAAATTATCATCTTTAGAATTAACTTCATTTCTATTTTCAAAATCAAATCCTTCATTAATTATTTCATCATAAATATCATCATCAATAATGATATTTATAAAACACTTTGGAACTTTATCCCTATTTACTAGATTTGATATAGCATTATTAATATATCTAATAGCTTGATTTTTATTATTCAAACTACTCATAATAGGTTCAGGTCCATCCACTTGATTAGAAAATGATGTTTCACCTAATGATGTTCTATTTTTAGCCCAATCATATATATTTTTAGTATTTCTTAAATTTTCTGTTAATAAATAAGGTTTTGATTCAATAATAAAATTATTTAGAACATCTTCTAAATTGTTATTATATAAATTTTGTTCATCGTCATAAAATACATAAAATTCACTTGATTTATCTTCATATAATAATGTTCTTATAAATACAGCCTCATCTGGCGAAAAATCTTGTGCTTCATCAATAATAATAACTCCATATTTTTTTACATTGGAAATATCTATTTTATTTATGTCTCTTTCACCAATCTGTTCTAATAATTCATCAAAACAAATAATTGATAAATTGCTATTTTCTATATTATTTATTTTTCTAAAATAATCTGCCAAATATTTGCTTTTACTCAATAACAAAGTTTCTCTTCTTTCATTTATAGCGCTCCTTTTAGCCATCTTATATGCAATCCAAGATTTTCCTGTACCAGCAGCACCTTTCATAGCAAATACTTTATAATTTTTTAATAGATTAATAATATTATCTTGTACCTCATTTATCTTCTCTAATTCACTATTTTTATATTCAATTAATGCTCCTTTAGATGCTTCAATCGCATATACTCTCTTTAGCATATCACATAACTTTTTTCTTGATTCTGAAGTAAATAAATCTTCAATATATGAATTACGATTTCCCCAATATAAAAATGCTTGTCTAACACATTTCTCTAAATTATTATTCATATCATTCATATCTATCGTAATATCTTTTACCTGATTAAAATTAGTTTCAACTTCATCTTTCATTTCATACATAGGGAATGCAGACATAAAGCCATATACTCCTTTATAATCCATATTATATGTAGTTTCATATAAATCTAAAAAATATCTCATACTGTTCTCTGCTTGTTGAAAGGCTGAAATATCTTTTACTATTGTATCTCCATTTGAATTATAAACTATGTATTTATCATTTTCATGTACATATTTAATTCCACCTTTTACTTCAACACACAAAAAGCCTCTTTCTCTATCAACAATTATAAAATCAGATTCTGAATTAATTCTTTTACCACCCTGGTCTTTAGAATACCATGTAACAGAATAAAAAACTTCATAATTATCAGATAATTGATTTTTAAAAGCATAGTAAAGCTTCTCTTCGGAAAGAGTATTAAACTTAATTACAAATTTAGGATGCATTATTGCCATTTTAAACTTCCTCCCAAAAATTCAAAATATTAGTTTTCCCATCAGAAGATTTATATCCATATAAATATCTTCTACTTAGATCTTTATTAAAGTGTTCACATGCAATTTCATCCAAATATGTGCATACACAACAACTACCATTTGTAGTATTCATACATAATGGATCAAAAGCACATACTTCATTGTCTCTATAAACATCTTTTAATATTTTATGCAAATTTTTGTCAAAAGACTGTGTTAAAGCTCCTAAAACAGCACCTTCGTTTGATTTACAATATATAAAAATTGAACATGCATTTAAAAAGATAATCTCGCCTAAAGAACTTTTGTCCATTCCACAATACTTACTTAGAGTATTAATAAACATATGTGAAATAGTATGTAATATATTATATATACATTTAGTATATATATTAGTCATATTGCCATTTTCTAATTCAATTTCTTCAAATTTTTTTATTAAATGTGAATCATTATACATTTTTTCTAAAAACCATCTACTTAATTCTTCATCATTTAAATCTTTAAAAACAAATTGCTTATATGTATTCTTTAAATAATCATATATAGCTCTTTTATCAATATCTATTATTATTCCTTCTGTTTCTGTTCTTATATTATAAAAAGCAGGCACTCCCATATTGTTACTTCCAAAAGCTCTTAATACTAATGGTTCTTTTCTATCTGTTCTCATTTCATCTACCGCTTGATATTTTCTAGTATACCCATATGCAGTATTAATTATTTCAATATCCGATACTGACCCGATTTCTTTTATTTTTAATTTATTAATAATACTATATATTTCGTTTTCATCATTAATCTGATTTTTTTCTTTAAGAAATTCAATAGTTTTTATGTGATTAGATAACATTTTTCTCTTGATAGTATTATACTCTAATAATCTATATAATACATCTTCATCGGAATTATTCTTAATATCATCACTCTTAATTAAATCATTTAGCATACCAAAAATATCATCATCATTTTTTTCTTCAATTTTATAATCATTCTTAATAATCTTGTCTGCTCTTTCCTTGAATTCATCCTGACTTATCTTTTCAACATGTCTATCTACTATTAATTCTCGTCCTTCATCTATACTACATAATTTAGCTTCTTCATTTTCTGTTAGTTTAATGGTTGTTATAATCCTTGGGTAAAAAGTTTTAGGGTCAGTAGCATTTACTAATGTACATATATTTCCACATTTACATTTTTTACTTGGTACTTTTATTATATCTCCTTTTTTATTTACAAAACCATCTTGAATATGGGCAAAATATTTCATTTCATTTGTATCCACTTGATATTCATCAAAAGAATATATTTCACCACAAGAACATATCCATGCACGATTGTATTGATTCATAGCCTTGCCTTTTCCATTACAATCACAACGCATATTAATAATATCTTTGCTTTCAACATATTTTCTATCATTCGTCTTAATAAATTTTATAGTACCACATTGTGGACAATAAAACAATCTAGGAAAAATATATCCACAAATTTGAGTATCTTCTATTGTAGGATCTATTTCAAGAAACTCAACTCTTTCTCTATATTCTGGGTTATTCACTAGATTTTTCAATCCACCACCGATATCTACCTTATCATTATCCTCACTATAAAAGCTAATTAAATCAGGAATTATTTGACTAATTATTTTAGGATAATATATATCATTTTTATTAATTTTTCTTGATTTCCAGTAACCAATTCTTAATATTTTTTTGTCAGCATTCTTACCAAAAATCCCATCATTTGCACTACTTGTATAAGTTATACAACACCCAGGAAGTGCACTATATAATGATTGACTTTCACTTCTCTTCATTCTCATTCCCTCCAAATTGCAATCCGATATCATAGTTAACATCTACATCTCTTAAACTTGTCATAGCACTAAATCCAAATTTAGTAAATTCCTTTATATGACTTTTTAGTTGCTTATTAACTGTATTAAACGTTCTAAGACTATTATGCAATCTTACAATTGTATTTAAAAATTCGCTCTGTACTTCTTTTTTAAAATTAGCATATATAGAATTCTCACTATCCAATCCCTTAATTTTATATATATCAAAAAGCTTATCTAAAAAGTCTGAAATATTTTCTTTTCTAGGATTTCCATTAGAAAAGAAAAATGAATCTACTTCCCCTAATGTTTCATATTTTCTACTGTCCTTTACACTATAATAATGCTTTAATAAGCTTATAAATATTCCAGGAAATGTTCTATACATGGCAATTGTAGATTTTGGAATTAACCTTGTCTCATTAATTAAATAGTCTTTATAGTTATGCATCATATTAAAATATTTTAAAAATGATACGTCTCTATTTCTTGCTAGTCTAATTATATCAACTACAAGTCCTGTATATGTTCTTCCTACTCTAGAATATGATTGAATATACTCAGCCGTATTACTAGGAATTCCATAGAAAAATATATTATTAAAGTATTTTGAATCTACTCCATGTGAAATTGTACTAGTTGCTAAAATAAGATTATCTGTTTCCCTTTTATTATCAGTACTTGTCATTGAATTTAATGATTCCTTTATTTGTGAAAAATCTTCATCACCTGTCATTCTTACAATATTAAAGTTAGCGTCCGGAGTGTCTTTCATTCTTCCATAGTTTGCTTGTTGTTCGAAAGTATTTCTTAATTTATTATTATCGTTTTTGGCTCTAAAATAAACTATCGATGTCCAATAATAAAAAATCATTTTTTTAAATTCTTCATCTGTCATTTCATATTTTGATGAATACTTTTTTGGATTATTATACATTTCATTAAGAATCAGTCTTAAAGTTGATACTGCATATTCTATTCTTGCATTAATTGAATCTCCAAAAGGAGCAAATCCAACAATTATTCTTGTAATTTCGTCTTCAGATAGTTTTGAGTAAAAGTTTTCTCCAGTTGAATATGTACTTGGCGATGGAAATATTCTACAATCTTTATCATATAATTCTTTAACTAAATAATCAGCTCCAGATATTGTCGCTGTTGCGCCAATGTATTTGACTTTTTTTCTATGTTTTTCATCAATTAAATTTTCCATATAATAATTTAATAACGATTCATAATGAGAAGAAAAGACGCCTAAACTTTCTTTTAATAAATGCACCTCATCTTGTATAAATAATGTTGGAGCTAAAGAAGGTATTTGATTCTTATAGATATCTTCCATAGAGTCATGAATATTACATGTACAACTTGAATTATGTGAAAACCCATGTGTTAAACATCTATATTTTGTTCCACCTAATATATTTCTGAATCCATCATTTAAACTTATAGTTGCTAATTTATCAACTGTACTTATTAAAACTGTTGGCAAAAATCTATAAATTTCATTATCAACAATATATAATGGTAAAACATGACCGCATTTAGTACATTTATGCTCCAATACTTTAGATAAATTATTATATATTACATCAATTTTTTCACCACATTCTGGACATTTATCTACTAATATATACTCTTTTTTATGTTCATATTTTGAAATTTCATCTTCTTTTATTACATTAGGTGTATTACTTGAACCAACAAAATATCCCAAAGTAAATATTGGTGAATTTTTTATTTCATCGTCTTCTTTTAAGACCTTATTCGCTCTTAATATAACCTCTAATGTTCTCTCTAATTGCTGTATTGATAATAAACGCAACGGATATTTAATTATAGTATTTACCCCATAGTTTTTTCCAATAAATCTATCATAAAAAGCAGATAAAATAACAGTTCCTAAAAATGCCTCTGTCTTTCCTCCTCCAGTTGGAAAATATATTAGTTCTGCAACACCATAATCTTTATAATTGTATATTTCCGATTCTAAATAATCTTTATTCTCATTATATACAATATCTGAAATCATAGAAGTAATAAACACTATTTGAAATAATCTCCAGCTAGAAAGCTTCCCTTCAAATGTTTTATTCATACATATAAAAGCTTTCTTCATAGATTCAAATTCTGGATCTTCCAAAATCTGAATTCCTATTTCAAATCTTCTAATTTCCTGTTTGAACTTTCTTAAATCACTTTTATAATCATTATCGTCTATATTTTGAGAACTAATTATTCTATAGTAATCATTCATGCCTTCAAGTATAGTCTTTAAATTTTCAATTGGTTTCTTTTGTAAATTTTTTAAATCTGTATTAGCATTATATGCATCTTTAGTAATTAATCTTTTTTCAATAAATTGTGGTACATTTTTAGTAACAATCTTTCCATCTTCATATTCTGCTGATAACCATTCACCTTTAGTAACAACCTTAGAATTTACTTTATAGGATTTTTCAAAATTATCTAATTCAATTTCTTCAAATTTTGCTCCATTTTTTGGTTCTATTGTAAGTCCAACATTAAACAATGGTGTAGAATATTTTTTGTTTTCAAAATCATTAGCTTTATAGTCTTGTCCCTTTTCGGTAACATTTTCAAAAACTAATGTAACTACACTTTTATCTTTTTCATTACTTTGTTTACACTCTAAATATGCATTAAACTCCCATTTTGGAATTGAATGAATGATTTGATTATCTGCATCTCCAAAATGTGTTTTAATATATTGTTCATATTTCTCTTTTGAATCTAATATACTTGTTTGTATTTCTCTGGTATCAAAAAAAACTGAATCACTAAAATCCAAACTATATAGTGCATCATTTAGTCTTTTTGATATATTTATTTTTCCTTTTTCTAGCAAATCTTTTTTTGATATTACAATATTATTCCATATATTATCAACAGATATTTTTTTATATTTTAGTATAAATTGAGTCTTATTATAATTATCTATACTTTCAATTTCTTCTTGGGGCTCTATGTCATCAAACTTTCTATTTTCTTTTTCTTTTTTTTGTTTTTCAAAATGATCTTTTTGTTCTTCATAAGTAGGCAAAACATTATAATATAAGTTACCACTAAAATCTATTTTATAATCTCCTTTAATATTATTATCCATAAAAAATTGAACTTTAACAATTGGAATGCTTCTATATCTGGTTGATTCCTCATTTTGTATATTTGAATCTAATATTCCTATTACAATTTTTTCAGTTGGTCTAATATTGTATATATAATCACTATTTTCCCCTTCACCACTTAATTCCTTTAAGTATCTATCTGTTAAATTTTTGCAAAAGTCCTGATATTTTTGTTTTTCTTTCTCCATTTTATTCTCCTATAATTTTTAAAAAGTCTGATATTAAACTTTCTTCTTTTATATCATCAACTACAATTAATGTATCCCTTGCTCTTGAACAGGCTACGTATATATTCTTTAAAAATCTTATAAATTCTGCTTTTATACTTCTTTGGCTATTTCTTAATATTTCCAGATCCTTAAACTCGAATTCTTCTTCTCTTGATTTTTTTAACATCTTTGTTCCAAAAATTATAACTGCTTTAAAATCCAATCCTATTGATTTTCCAATTGTTCCTATTCTAATTCCATCTTTCTTTAAATTTGAATCTCTAAAATTACAAATTTCTATTCCCCTGTTTCTTAATTCTTTTTCTACATAATTTATAATATTACTCTTTTCTCCCCATGGTGATACTAATAATATCTCATTTTGAGTATATAGTTTTTTGTTAAGCAACGTCATAATATTATCAATAATAATTTTAGCTTCTTCTTTTTCGCTATCAGCTCTTATATATTTAGGTAACTCCTTTCCAATGCGAATTGCATTTCCTATATTAAATCTTAATTCCTCGTCATTTACCTTTAATCCAAGCATTTTTATATAAGATTGAATTCTATTTAGCATTTTATTAAGAGTCTTTACAAGTAAAGCTGAGTTTCTATAGTTTCGATCAAATACTATTTTTTGAAAATTATACTTTCCTATATAGAAATCTGTACTTTCATAACTATCTATTATATCATCGTCGATTTCCTCTTCTTCATCATTAAATTGTAATTTTTGATAATAATCACCTGCCATAATCATATATTTATTGTCATCCAAGCAAGCTATTAATGCTGCTATCCACTCTTCATTTAATTGTTGCATTTCATCAAGGAAAAATCCTCCATATTTTTTTTGGATTTTTCCACTTCGTGCCATTTCTACAAATATCTTTCTTCTCGTATTAAATGTTTCATTTGTAGTTTTACCTTTAAATTGACTATAATTCAATTCTATAAACTTATCAAATGTAATCACATTTAGATTACTAATCATTTTCCCCGTATTACTTGCTTGTATTCTAATATCATCTGCTAATTTATTATTAAAACATATTATTAAAAACTGTTTGTCTTGATTTGCCTTCGCAACTTCATATGCTTTTGCTAATAACATAATTGTTTTTCCGCTTCCTGCAACAGCTTTTATATATGTTCTAATATTCATTCTAGTTAATACTGCTTTTTGATTTCCGTCTAATTCATATGCATCTAATGGTTTAAATTCTATATTGGAACTTGGACTTGAAACATTTACGCTTTTTGAATTAACATATTGCGGTATTAACATTTGCTTTATCCCGTAGTCCTTATTCTCATCAACCACAACTGAATTATTATTCTTCATTTCTTCTTGTAATTCTTCTATAAAAATACTATCATCCACTACAAACACATTTTTTTGTCCACTTTTTTCTATGCTTTTATTTAATAGAAGATACTTTTCTCTATCTATGCTTGAATTTATAATATAATACTTTTTATATCCAATATTTAAATTAATTCCATCATTAGTAAGCATTGAAGAATTAGAAAGCAATTTGTATGTATCATCTCCAAAAGAAAGAACTCTCTTGAACTCATCTAAATATATTTTATTAGAAAAGAAATCATCTTCCCAACATACAAAGGATATAACTCCAAAATTTTTCATTATTATAAAATTATTCTTACTAAAAGTCTTTCCTGAATATGTATTAACCAACGAATTCATATAAACTTCTACATTAAAATTAGCATTTTTCAACTTCTCTAAAACACTATTTTCAACTTTATTTTCACTAACTACATCATAAAAAGGCTTGATTATTATCTTATGGTTAAAATATTTTTCTAAAATCTCTAAATATTTCGGCATTAATAAAGTAGTTCTTTCAGTAAAGTTTTCAGAAAAAACTCTTTCAAAATCAATTGAAACTGTGTCTTCTGGTATTTTAGATAAAGCTACATACTTATCATTTCTTTCTGTAACTTTCCATCTCGAATGTATTACTTTATCTGGTCCAGATATATAAATAATATCATCAATTTGAAACGGAACCTTATTAACCTTTAATTTTAATATTGTTTCACCTATCAGATTTCTTTTTACTATATAAATATAACTATTCATTTCATTTACCCTTATTAATTTATTTTCATTAGAATATCAATTTTTGTTTGCAAAAAATCTATTATATCTATATCATAACTTTTTGTTTTTTTCAAGATTTTTATTATTATAAAATCATAGATTTTTTCAAACAAAGCACTAAAACTTTCCTGTTAGGGATTCAACCTTTTCAAAAGTATTAGTACTGTTATTTTTTATCTATTTTGTATTAATTCTGTAATTAAATCCTTTAGTGCATTTTTATTCTTAAGCATAGATTTAGTATCCAAATAGCATATTTCTATTATGCTTTCGTCTTCGAATCCTTCTGCTGATGCATATCCTTTTATATTGAATCTTTCTTTTAAGTTATTTGGTAATATAAATACGTTTATTATTTTCTTATATTTTTTTCTTAGATATTTTTCATAAAATAATTGTTTACATATATCAGATGATTTAGGAAGTGCTCCTATCATGTAATATTTTGCATCTATAATTATAAGCAAATTGTCAACTTTAAATACTATATCTGGTATAAGAGAATTATTGATTATTTTATTTTTTTCATCTAAAACATAATAAGTCGTAGGATATGCATCTTCGCATTTTATAAAGTCAGAATATATTTGACTTCTCAATTGTCTTTCCCATATTTTATCAAAATACTTTCTTCCAACACTTATTTCTTCATTTTCTGAAATATTAACTATTTTTGTTCCATTTAAGAAAAGAAGCATATCATTTATAACCTTTTTAGAATAGTCGTCATTTACTTCGAGTAATTTTCGATTTAGTTCATATATCATTTTATCCACTTGCATATTCATATCAATTTCAGGAAATACTATGCCTTTATTTGTTCCATACATCCACCACAATATTAAATTGATATAGTTTATACAAAATTTCTGGATTACGGTAATAACAGAATCAATATTATAACTTCTATCTACGTAAAACTCAGAATAAACCATTGAATGATTCCATAATATTGGCTTTACATTTATCATTGTTTCTTTCCAGTTGATTTTTCCTCTATCTTCTTGTCTTGTAATATCGTCTTCTTCTCTATATAGTCCGTGCTGTGCATAATTATTCATAATACTTATTGCACTTGAAAAATTAAATTTAATTTCTCCCTCATCATAATATCCTGTTGGTGCATTTTCTAGTACTTTCATTAAATTCGAAAAATCATCTGATAAATTTTTCATTTCCATTTCATTTGAAAATACATATGTGTTTTCTCCAATATCATATCCAATCGGAAAGATTATTTTAATATTATCGTTTTTTATTTTTAATCCCACGAAATCTGTATCTCTTATAGCCACTTTAACTTCTACTCTATTCAACAAAATCCTCTCCTTTTGTTTTTAGTTCTGCTTTTATTTCGTCATTAAAAACCTCAAGATAATTGTCACTTAAAAATTTATTAAATAGTTTCTGAATGGATGTTATTTCCTCTCCAAAAATGATATTTTTATCGTACTTACACACATTTGTATATAGATATGCAATAACTTTATTTAAAAACTTCTCTCTACCACTACTGTTGTCCTCTGGATTTCCAACAACTAATTGTGAATTTATGAAATACGCTCCTAATTGCTTGTCTTCGTTCTTTACAATTCCATTCTGAGACACAATTTTTGAATTGATAACATTTCTAAATTTTCCCCATGTTAAATTCTGCATTCCTTTTATATACATATCATCGAAAATTCCTTTTGAGTCTATAACCCATTCATCTTCCCACCTTCTTTCGAATGCCGTGTCTAAAGATTTAACATTTTCATCACTTACATTCATTGTTGCAATTATTGATAAATTTTCAGGTATATATATTTTTCTTTCTTCTCCATATACATATAGGGATATCATTGAATTAGTTATAGAAAAATCGCTTCTTCCATTTCCATTAGTCCTATCTAAAAGTTGGAATATATCACCAAATATTTTTGCTGCATCTCCTCTATTTATCTCTTCTATTACTAAATAGAAATTAGTATCACTATTTTCAATAGCTCTTTTTAAGATTCTGCTAAATGGTCCTGGTTCGAATTCATATACTAAATTCATATTTTTTTCAACCGGTTTTAGCATTCCTACAAAGTCTGCATTTGTATATTCTCGATGAAATACAACTATTTCGTATCTTTCTTCATCAATCTTTTTTCCATTCTCATACAAATACCTTTCTTTGACCATTGTAGATTTTCCAGAGCCTGGAAATCCTTTTATTATAATGTTTCTGCCCATTATTTCAGAACTCTTTGTGTATTTTTTCTTTTCGTTTTTTGTTTCATTAATCATAATTTCTGTTTCTTTTAGCTTTTCTTGTTCAACAAATTTGATATAGTATTTTAATATATATTTTAAATCTTCTTTAACTTCTTCTGATACCACTTTATCAAATTCAATTGCTTTACTAATTATTATTGCATTAGCAAACGTTTGATTATAATCAAATCCTCGTTCTAGATCTTTACCTATAAGCTTTTTATACTTTTGTCTATAATCTGTAACTTCATTAATTATTTGCTGCGAATTTTTTCCCGTTTCTCCAAATCCTATCCATATGCCTAATTCTTTCTTTGTATTATCAAATGAAATTCCACAGTAATGTCCTCTCCTTCCACTTGAATTCTCTTTAGTATAATAAAATTGAATCCACGGATTTTGGTTTAAATTAAATGGCATACCAATTTGTATGTCATATTCCACCATTGGGTAATCTTTTTTTAAATCTTGCATCCAATCTTCAAGTTGTTCATCTAATTCTTTTTTATAAACAGAGTATCCTTTCTTTGGTACCCTGTTTTTTTGTGTCTTTCCATTTTTATTAGGTTTTGATTCTTTTATTATTATATTATCATTATATGATTTTATCATAGTCATTAAAACGTCTTTTTTCATAATTATCGCTCCTTTTTTATATTCTTAAAATCATTATAACATATTTTTCATTATTTGTCAACATTTTATTTGAACGCAGACGTTTTTTTTTACGATTTAAGACGTTTTATTTATCATATATAATTAATAAATTGTGTTCTCAACCATCATATATTTAAATCTTTTTCTTATCTAATTGTCTTGTGATATATAATATTTCTAATTTTCGAGTTCATAAAAAATAGAAAGCTAGAAGAGCTATACTCACTGAATATTGATATATTAATTATTTTAAAAGTCTTTATTCAAAGCGATATAGAAATAACCTTTTCTCTATACAAGATTATGATAATCCCCAGAAAAAATGTTTATCATATCGTTACATTTTCCATACAACCACAAAACCGACTCCAGAAAAGAGTCGGTTTTGTTAACTGTCCAATTGTTTTTTTATTACTTATCACCAATTAATTTTAGATCAACGATTTGGAAATTGGCTCTGTGAATGTAGAGCTGTTTTCCATCTATCGTCAACTTTGTGAATTTCGGTAGATTGTCGGGGACCTGCCAATACACATCATTTCCTTCAAATGCATATATAGGCGTTCCCATTTGAGATTTAATTATTATAACCTCTGCCTTACCAAACCAGTTGCGGTACCGGTTTACAAGTCCAGAGATTATCGTATTTTCTTCAATACTCCCTTCTGAGGTTGAATTAATTTCCTCCAAAGTGAAATTAACATTGGGCTCTAATCCATCCTCATAAAAAATCATTGTATCTCCGCTGGATACAATCTGATGTCCATCAATATTAATATTTATGACAGCACTTAGAGCCTGGGTTTCTATCCACCCCTCTGAAGAGTACGACCATTCACTAACAACATTTGGGGTTACATTGATTTTTTGGCCATGTGTTGACATGGTTTTATTTCCAAAATTATCAAATGTGTCTATCTGGTATGTATTACCTGTGATGTCTCCCCGCAATTCGTTGACTGTACCATGCAGTCCTGAGCATCCACTAAGCAGCAGAATACTCATTATAATCATTGTTGCTGCAATTGCCTTTTTCATTGTCTTCTCCTTTCGAAACATGAACAATTGGACTACTGCTAATGGCTATCATGCCATATATTTTTATTATAGCATAATTTCGCCCAAAATCAATGTTTGTAAGCATTTCTTTTGTACTAAATAGTGTTTTTAACTTGTAAATCATCCACAACCATAACCAATGTCAATTGCACAATCTAAAGGTGTTTCATTTTTCAAAAAGAATTCTTCAAATATATCTAATTCATAGATTTCAACTAATTCTTTTGCATATTCTACTGTATGTTCATAAACTTGTGTTGTTAAACTTATAATTACTTCTTCCTTATATTTTTTCCATTCATTTGATCTACTTTCTACCTTTTTTAATGCTTCTTCTGGAGTAATAAATATTGACTTGTTTGTTATCGCTGCAGCTGCAGTAGTAGTGTTTTTTAAAAAGTCTAATTCTAACTTTTTAAAATTAATGAAAATTGGAAAAATGGATTTTATTACCGCTTCTTTAGCTAAATCGAAACTATCTGCGTTATTATTTATAAGTGACATCCCTTCAAATTCTAATATTTCATTTACAAATTTCTCTCTTTTTTCTCTTTCTCTAATATCAATAAAGAACATATCTCTATTATCTTCTGGTATCTTCTTAGAATTAACTTTATTTAGCACCCCATTAAATTCCTCACATAATTCTTCAATGTAATCATACTTTAGTAAACTGCTTTTCCAATTTTCATTAATATCTTCTAATCCATAATATATCCCAGCAAGTCCACCAACGCAAGCACCAATAGTATCGGTATCATTTCCAAGATTTATAACTTTTATTATAGCAGAATTATAATTATCTGTTGTTAGTAATCCCCATAAAGTTGCTTCTAAAGTATCAACAACATATCCACTAGAGCTTATTTCATCCATATCGTATAAAGAAATATCTGTATTTATTATTTTATTGTACTTTTCTTGGCATTCTTTAGAAAACATAGAATAATCCATTTCTTTTATTTTTTTATATGCTTCATTTAATTTTGCTCCTTTTAATAGCTCAATTCCAAATAAAACATAAATATAGCATCCCATTATGCTTATTTCGTGCCTATGAGTAATAGAAGATACATCTCTAACAACTTTGTATATATCAGCATTATTCATTTTTTTAGCATAGCAAAAATATACTAATGGTAGTATTCTCATTAAAGATCCATTTCCATTACTAAATTCATCATTTAAACCGCATTCCGTAGGATTTATTCCTCTCTCATAATTTGCAATAGCTCTTAAACATGTCCTTCCTATATCAAATCTAACACCTGTTGCAGTAAATTCTGCTTCTTCTGCCCATTTCACAAAATTATTTGCAATATCACTTGGTATGATGTTTCCAGTTTTATTAATAGCATCAACTAAGCAAAGTGTCATAGAAGTATCATCTGACCAAGTTCCTTTTGGTACATTATGACTTCCATATCCTAGCATTTCTGTTGTTATATTTTTTTGCAATTTTTTTCTTATACAAAATTCTAGTGGTACTCCCATTGCATCTCCAACAGCAAGTCCTATTACTCCATTTTTTGAATCTATCATAATTCCCTCCTTGTCTATTTAGATTCCCTTCTACTATATCTAAATCTTTTTTATTAATGTGTGATTCTTAATCCTTAGTTAATTATTTTTTATATTTTTTAAATTTAGTCCTCAAATAATACTATTTCTTCTTCCGTTTTCCACAATTATACCACATATTGTTAATAAATCCAACCCTAGCTAATACAATATATGACCAAGTGTAACATTTTATTTTAAACTCAAGACAAAAAAAGTGAAAATTAAAATTTTCACATAGGCGCTAAAGTTATATCTTAGTGCCTTTCTTTTTTACTTTTGATATGTTACAATTATATCATGAATTTTTTTAAATATATAGATACAATCGAAAAACATACTTATCATCCTGATGATGATAAGTCTAAATTTAAAATTAAAGACATCTTTAAAGACCATTGGAATTCTTTTTTAGAAGATAACCCTGAACTTAATATTAGACCTGTTGTTTATGATGAAGTTGAAAAGATGATGAATTGTGGCGACTTGTCTAATGGTTATGCTGTCTATACTTGTGATAATTGTAATAATTACCTATACGTTCCTTTCACTTGCAAATCTCGTTTCTGTTGTTCTTGCGGTACTAAATATACTTTAGATAGAGCTGATACTATTTCAAAAAAATGTATTAATGCTCCTCATAGACATATTACTTTTACTATTCATCAAAAGCTTTGGCCTCTTTTTCAAAAAGATAGGTCTTTACTTAATCTTCTTTTTGATGCCGTTTCTTATACTATTCTTTCTTGGTTTTATGACCAAAATCACAAAGAAAACTTTACTCCTGGTTTTATTTCTACTCTTCACACTTTTGGACGTGATTTAAAATGGAATCCTCATATTCACGTTCTAATTACTGAAGGCGCTGCCGGTAATTTTACTCCATGGAAAAAATTTGAAGTTTTTCCTTATGTTATGCTTCGAAATCGTTTTCAAACTACCCTTCTATCTTTGCTTGAAAATCACTTTGGCAAAGATAATTTTAGAAAATTAAAAAATCTTGTATACAAAACTTCTTCCAATGGCTTCTATGTTCATGCTCCTAAAGTTAAACATAGAGATATTAAATCTACTGTTAAATATGTTATTCGCTATTCTGGTAAACCTGCTATGGCTCAATCTCGCATTACAGACTATGATGGTGAATATGTTACTTTTTGGTATGACAGACATGAAGACAACAAACGTGTAACTGAAACTATTCATGCTTATGAATTTATTAAAAGACTTATTATTCATATATATGATAAATACTTCAATGTAGTTAGATATTATGGACTTTATGCCAAAAAACATAAATTTTCTGATAAATTTAATCATATGCTTCAACCTCATGTTGCTGAATTTAGAAAACAACTTAAAAATTGGCGTTGTCGTATTGAATTATATTTTAAACATGACCCCCTAAAATGCTCTTGTGGACACACTTTTCACTTTGACTATCTTTCCATAAAAGTGTATAATACTTCCTAGAGGTGATTATTTTGAAAATTAAGCGTCCCTATTATACTGAATTTATTTGCACACAATGTGGTTGTCATGAAAAAATTCCTACTAAAGTTGTTCTTAATCTTGATATGATGGATCCTGGTGACCCTCTTTGTCCACCTATGTTTGATTGTGAAAAGTGTTTAGGTCTAATGAAGCCTTTATATTTCGTTGGATATACCGGCATTGAATACAGATACAGCGATAATTAAATTCCATATTTTACCATTTACTTTTTTCTTTTGATTAAGGTCTTTTTTTCATGTCCTTAATCTTTTTATTGTATACTCAAAATCTGACGATTTTTCCTATACAACAAAAAAAGCAGGATTAACTCCTGCTTTGCTTCAACTTTCTTTGTACAAAATATTACAATATTATGCTCATCTTAATAGATTGTAAATTTCTTTTTTAACTAGTTTGGAATTTCAAAATAGTGCAAGCATTTTATTCAATATTAACACCTTTGTTTAATAGTTTCTTACATATTATACTCATACTAAATATTATTATTATGTATAACAATGAAGATACTATTGCCAATACTTTAAAAGCATTTACATCAATACTAATTGTACCTGATTTAAATAAATCCATTACTGTTGAATCAAATAAGCCATATATAAAAACTAAACCTAACACTAAAGTTTGTGCAATCAAGTAAATAATAAAGCCAAATAGTACTGAGAACCCTATCTTGCCATTGTTCCTTTGATGTCCTAAAATAATACCTAAAAATCCACATTGAATCGCATTAAATAATTCTAAAAAAATAAGTGTAATAGCTATTGTAATAAAGAATAATGTGCTCATATTAAATCCTACAGTAATAGTTTTAATATACTCTTTTATAACTAGCCATGTATCCGGTGTATAATATGCTATAAATAAACTTAATAAACAAATTACAAATCCTATAAAGAAAAATATAAGTGTTTGAATAAACTTTGAATTATATAAATCATTCTTTGTAACTGGTAATGTATGTGTTAGGTATGATTCGTCTTTATAAAGAGAATCTCTAAATCTAACCCAACTTCTCATCATTACATTAATAATTATATTTGCAATCATAGCTACCATACATCCAGATGAAATTTTACTTAAGATACTTATCATAACAGTTTGTTCTGGTAAAGATAATAATCTTATTGTTATTGCAAAAAATATAGAAAGTATATAAAACACACTCATATTCTTAATCATATATTTTAAATCATATTTTAATAACTTTATTAACATTTGAACATCCTCCTAAATATTTCATCTATGGAAGCATTCTCTTTCTTTCTTAATTCGTCTGTATCACTTTGTAAAGTTATCTTCCCTTTATCAATAAATACAACTTCATCTAATATTCTTTCAATATCAGATATTAAATGTGTTGAGATTATTACACTTGCATTTTCATTAAAATTAGATAATATTGTATCTAATATATAATCTCTTGTTGCTGGATCCACTCCACCAAGTGGTTCATCAAGTATATATAGATCTGCCTCTCGCGACATTACAAGAACAAGTTGAACTTTTTCTTGCATACCTTTACTCATTTTAGATAAACTTTGATTTTCATCTAATTCTAAATCTTTTAACAGCTTTTTTGCTTTATGAATATCAAAATTATCATAAAAATCTTCAAAATAGCTCAATACTTCTTTTACTTTCATTTGCTTATTTAAATATGTTCTCTCTGGTAAATAAGAAATGGCTTTCTTTGTTTCTACGCCTACTGAATTGCCTTTAATAAATATTTCACCACTTGTTGGTGTCAATAAATCATTTATTAGTTTAATTAGAGTAGTTTTACCTGCACCATTTTTACCAAGTAAACCTATAATCTTACCTGCTGATAATTTAAGATTTATATCTTTAAGTGCATATTTATCATCATACTTCTTATTTAAATTTTTAATTTCTAATAATTCCATATTACTCATTTATCCTTTCTAAATATTTTATTGAATCAGCTTTTCCTAAACCTATTCTTTTCATCCCTTGAAAATAACTTTTTGCTAACGTCATAGCATATTCATCTTTTAACTTTTCTATAACTTTTTTGTCTTTTGTTACATACTTACCATTAGTTCTTTCAGTATATATAAGATTCATGTTCTCAAGTTCTGATAATGCTTTTTGCATTGTATTGGGATTAACTTTAAATGTTGCTGCAAATTCCCTAACGGACGGAAGTTTTTCACCAGTTTTAAAAACCCCTGATATAAGATAAATTTTCATATAATCCAATAATTGTATGTAAATTGGAATATTATTTTCAAAAGTAAACTCCATAATACCACCTCATTGTGTTACTTCATTAATACAGTGATATTGTATAACATTTTTATTATAATGTCAATACCTAAAAAATAAATTGCAATGTTTTCTTGACAATCACATTGTATCACTTAATTTTATGTATCTATTTTTTTCAAAGTGCGTCACTTAATTTTCCTATATAATAAAAAAGAGTAAGCTTTATAATTCACTTCAAACTTACTCTATAATATAATTTCATTGTTTTAATCTTTCGAAATCATTATGTATTTATACATTGTTCTTCTGCTCTCATTATATGTTACTATCACAAGTACAGTCCCTATTATCATTTCTAGGTATTATCTAATCTGCAAAACTTGTATGTTTTACCTTCCATTTTTCTAAAGCTATTCCTACCCAAAAACTATATATTCCTAGAGTAATAATGCAAAGTAAAAACCATTTAATCCAATTACCAAATAGTCCTATTGCACTTCCACTAAATTTAAGTCTTCTTCCTTCTATAACAGTATGTTTTATTCTCCATGAATACACCATACAAAGAGCCCACGGATAACAAATTCCAAGAGTAAAAATAGTAACAAGTAATCCTAATAGCTCCCAACCAATTAATTGTAATAACCCTCCATCAAAATATGACTTTTCCATAATTATTTCTCCTTTCTTTTAATAATTATATCATAAATATTAATTAATTTCTCCAACTCTCATCACTTGGATTATTTCTAAACTTGATTAATCTTTGAATATCGTCTTGCTTGATATATCCTTCATCAGCTGCAACTTCAACAAGAGTATCAAAATTAGATAAACTAATATTTTTTACATTTGATTCAGCTAATCTGTCTTTACTTTTTTGCATGTTATATGTAAATATACTTGCAATTCCTAAAACCTCTGCTCCAGCCTCTCTTAAAACATTAACTACATCTATAACACTTCCACCTGTTGAAATTAAATCTTCAATTACAACAACTTTTTGTCCTTTTTCTAATCTTCCTTCTATCTGATTTTTTCTTCCATGGTCTTTACTACTTCCTCTAACATATCCCATTGGTAAATTCATTCTGTCTGCTGTAATTGCAGCATGAGGAATTCCAGCTGTGCTTGTTCCCATTAAGACCTCTACTTCAGGATAATTTTCTTTTATTACTTGAGCTAATCCGTCTTCTATTTCATCTCTTACTTTTGGAGCAGTAAGTGTTAATCTGTTATCACAATATATTGGACTTTTAATTCCACTTGCCCATGTAAATGGGTCATCTGGTTTTAAAAATACCGCTTCTATTTCTAATAATCCTTTTGCAATTTTCTTTGATAAATTTTCCATAATTCAATCCTCCTAATTTTTTATCTAATTTCTTCTTTTTCTTCATCTTCTTCAATTATTGGCTCGCAACCAGCATCTGAAGATAATAATGCAGGTCTCCCTTTCCACAAAGTTCTAAAATATGTAATTAATCCTCTAGCTTCTTCTTTATATTTTGTTTCTCCTACATCTATGTTATTTTCTTCAGCTATTGTTTCAAACCAGCTAAGGAATTTTTCTTTACTTAAAAAAGGGCCATTAATAATATATCTATATCCAAAAAGATTCTGTTTTTTTCCCCATAAAGCCTTTGCTTCGTGTCTTGAATATAATCTTTGTTTTATTTGTTCTTCTGTTCTTCCTTGCATCTTTAATTCTTCTATAAAGTCCTCATCGCTTGCATCTCTTTGAATATATATTGGACAAACTCTCCCTATATAGTTTCTACACAATTCTATTAGTATTTGTTCACTATCAACTATAACCATTGGAGATTTTCCTTGATTAAATGGTTCTTCAATTTGTTCTTTCATAAATCCATATTTATTACCATTGTGTCCAATATACACATAATCCATAGCATCTACTTCTTGAATAGAACATCCAGGTTTTATTTCTATGGCATTTTCTTCTCCTGGTCTTGCTTCTCTAGTAGAGTTCTTTTTTATTGCACTAAATTTTTCACTATGATTTTGAAGTACCAATTTCATCAATTCTGTTTTTCCACAGCCACTGTCTCCAACCAATATAATTAATTTATTCTGTTTTTCTTTTTCCATTCCCTAAAATTCTCCTCTAATCACAAAAATCCTCTACACATTTTCTATATGCTTCTTGTGGATTTTCTGCTTTTGTAATCGTTCTTCCAACAACAATATAGTCTGAACCTAGTTCTTTTGCTTTTGCTGGTGTCGTAATTCTTGATTGGTCATCTTTTGAATCTGTGCTAAATCTTATTCCTGGAGTTATAGTTAAAAAGTCTTTTCCACATTTTCTTTTTACTGCTTGAACTTCAAGTGGTGAACATACTACCCCATCTAGTCCAGCTTTTTTAGAATTTTCTGCATAATGCATAACTACATCTTCTATGTTTTCTTTTATTAATAAATCTTGTTCCATTACCTCTTGGCTTGTAGATGTAAGCTGTGTAACTGCAATCAAAAGTGGTCTTGTTCCATCTTCTTTAGTTAATCCTCTTAAACCTGCTTCCATCATTTTAATTGTTCCTGATGCATGAACATTTGTCATATCTACATTTAGGTTTGCTAAAGATTTCATTGCTTTTTCAACTGTATTTGGTATATCATGTAATTTTAAATCTAAAAATATCTTGTGTCCTCTTTTCTTTATTTCCTTCACTATTTCTGGTCCTTCTGAATAGAATAATTCCATTCCAATTTTTAGATAAAGTTTTTCATTTTCAAATTTATTTAAAAAATTTAAAGTTTCTTCTTTGTCTTTAAAATCACATGCTATTATTACTGCTTTTCCCATTTATTATCTCCTTTCTTTTAATGTGCTTTTCCTATAATATCAATTAATTTATCTATATTGTATTTTTCCATAACTTTTGGTAAATCTTCAATTATTTCTTTACAAGCATAAGGATTAACTAAATTTGCAGCACCCACTTCAACTGCTGTTGCCCCTGCAAGCATCATTTCAATTACATCTTCTGCTTTTTCTATTCCTCCAACTCCTATTATTGGAATATTTACTGCTTCATAAACTTGGTATACCATTCTTAAAGCTACTGGGAATATTGCAGGTCCTGAAAATCCTCCCATTTTATTTGCTATAACTGGTTTTCTAGTTTTTAAATTAATTCTCATTCCAAGTAGGGTATTTATTAAAACAATTCCATCTGCTCCTCCTTGTTCACATGCTTTTGCAATTTCAGCTATATTTGTTACATTAGGAGTAAGTTTAACATATAGAGGTTTTGTTGTAACTTTTTTTACAGCTTCTGTAACTTCTTTTGCTGCTTCTGGAGATGTTCCAAATGCCATTCCGCCATGATTTACATTTGGACAACTAATATTTAATTCTATTATTTCTATTTGTTCTTCTTTATCTATTTTTTCACAATTGTGTACATATTCTTCTATAGAAAATCCGCTTATATTTGCTATTAATGGCTTTTTAAAAACTTTTCTTATTTTTGGTAATTCTTCTGAAATAACCTTATCTATTCCTGGATTTTGAAGTCCTATTGAATTTATTAATCCTCTTTCACATTCTGCAATACGAGGCAATTTATTTCCATATCTTTCATCTTTTGTTGTTCCTTTTAAAGAGATTGAACCTAAGCAATTAATATCATAAAAATCCGCGAATTCATATCCAAATCCGAATGTTCCGCTAGCAGGAATAATAGGATTATCAAGTTTTACTCCACTTAAAGTAACAGATAAATCTTTTACCATATTATTTCCTCCTTTCTAAATACTGGGCCTTCTTTGCAAACTCTTTTAGTTCCTTCTGTAGTTTGTATAGAGCATCCCATACATGCTCCAAATCCACATCCCATTCTTTCTTCAAAACTTAATTCACCATCTGTTTGCACTTCATCATATACTGCCTTTAGCATTGGCATTGGTCCACAAGCATAATAGTATGTATAGTCTTTAAGATTTCTTATTACATCTGTAACAAATCCTTTTGTTCCATAACTTCCATCAGCTGTTGATACACAAACTTCTGCACCTAATTTTTTAAATTCATCCTCATAAAACACATCTTCTTTTGAATTAAATCCTAATACCACAATTGGCTTTTTCCCATCTTTTATTAATTCCTTATATAGTCTATACATAGGTGGTACTCCTACGCCTCCTGCAATTAAAAGTGGTTTTTGTCCACTTAGGTTTTTATTAAATCCATTTCCAAGTCCTGTTAGAATATCTAGCTTTTCGCCATTATTCATTTTAGACATTATCTCTGTACCTTTTCCAAATATCTTATATATTATCGTTATTGTATTTTCATCATAGTCTGATATTGAAATTGGCCTTCTTAAATAACATCCATCTATTTTTAGGTTTATAAACTGACCTGGGGCTTTAATATATTTTGTATCACCTTTTAAAATCATTTTATATACATCTTTTGCAAGTAATTTATTTTCTAGAATTTCATAAATATCATTTTTGTACATGACTCTTCTCCTTTACATATCTTTATATACTTCTTTTCCACCACATATTGTTAATTTGCATTTTCCATATACTTTGTTTCCATCAAATGGTGTTGCTTTTCCCATAGATACAAATGTACTTGAATCTATGTTATAGTTTTCATTTAAATCATATACTGTTAAGTCTGCTTTTTCTCCTACTTTTATTTCAGTTCCAATTCCAAATACTTTTCTTGCATTTGTGTTCATTAAATTGATTAATTCTTCTAAAGTAATTATGTTTTTCATAACTAGATTTGTGTATAGTACAGGGAATGCAACTTCTAAACCAACTACTCCCATAGCGCTTCCTTGAAGTCCTTTTGATTTTTCTTCAGCTGAATGTGGTGCATGGTCTGTTATTATTAAATCTATTGTTCCATCTTTTATTCCTCTAATTAATTCCTCTTGGTCTTCTTTAGATCTAATAGGAGGGTTCATTTTAAATCTTCCATGCTCTTGTAAGTCCATATCTGTTAAAGTTAAATAATGTGGTCCTGTTTCACAAGTAATATTTACCCCTTCTTTTTTAGCTTGTCTTATAGCTTGCACACTTTCTTTTGTTGAAACATGGCAAACATGATAATGGCATCCTGTTTTTCTTGAAAGTTCAATATCTCTTTTTATTGGTCCCCATTCACTTTCAGAACATATTCCTTTGTGTCCATGAATTCTTGCATATTCTCCATCATGTATATATCCTCCATTTAGTAAAGAATTATCTTCACAATGTGCTACTATCATTTTATTTAATTTCTTAGCCTCTTCCATTGCTTTTAGCATCATTTCTTCACTTTGTACTCCATGCCCATCATCAGAAAAAGCACATACATAATCTTTCATTTTTTCAAAATCTGCAAGCTCTTCTCCTTTTTCTCCTTTTGTTATTGATCCATAAGGATAAACATTGATAACTGCATCTTTTTTTATTGCATCTAATTCTAGTTGTAAATTTTCCATACAATCTGGAACTGGATTTAGGTTTGGCATTGCACAAATACTTGTGTATCCTCCTTTTGCTCCAGCCATACTTCCCGTTTTTATCGTTTCCTTATAAATAAAACCAGGTTCTCTTAAATGTGTATGCACATCTACTAAACCTGGTAATAAATACATATTTTCTAAATCATAAACAACATCGAATCCAACAGATTCAATGTTTTCTTCTATTTTTGTTATTTTTTCATCTTGTACTTCAACATCTGTTTTTTGAAATTTTCCATTTGCAAATACTGTTGCGTTTTTTAATAATATTTTCATATCCAACCTCCTATATTAATTTTTCTTAGGGAATATTGTGTTCCCATTAGTTGGTATTATATTATTAAATTGGATTTTTGTCAATAACATAGCAGGATTTACTCCTGCTATAAACATTAAACCACTAAATAATAAAACCCTCTTTTGCTCATTTTCTCTTTCTCTAGCTTTTAATCTTTTTTAATAATTCTGGATTTTTTATCATTACAATAATTATAAAACAAATTGTATAATTAATCTAGATAATTTACATTGGCTCTACATCAATAAATCTAATCAATTTATTTGCCGATTTCAAGTGTGTTTTCAACTCTTTTTCAATAGCAAGATAATCTCTTATTGTAATATTTTCATTTACTTTTACTTGTAAAAATACACTATAATATGTTGACATCTTTATTGCTTTAACTTTTTTAAATTGTAATTCTTTAAATTTTTCTAGTTCTCTTTCAATTTCTTCTTTAACTTCATTATTTTCTTCATCATTTGTAAGCATTCCTCTAATGTTACATATCATCATATTAATTGAAGTATAGAATACATATATCGACATACCTAAACTTCCAATTTTGTCTATATTTATATAACTTGGTATATAGTTTTCTAAAAATGTAACCATTAATACAGCCAATACTACACATGTAGATATAAAATCAGCCTTCGATTCTTTTGAAGACTCTATCATTAACTCACTTTTAAATTCTTTCCCATAATGTTGCAATAGCTTAATTACTATCGTTTTTAAAATTAAAACAATCACAAGTATAATAACTAAACTTAAGTTAGGTTTAAAACTTCCTTTAAATGTAAAAAATTGATAAAGTATAAATATTCCAATTAAAAATAGCAAAAAACCTGTAAAAAGGTTGGCTAGATAATATACTTGTCCATAACCAAAAGGGTATGCTTTATTTGCTCTTCTTTTTCCAATTTTATTCGCAATTAAACTTGTAATATCTGTAAAAAAATCTATGAATGATTGAATTGAATCAGCTATTAATGTTGAAAACGAAAAAGCTATTCCTGAAATTAGTTTTAAAATAGCTACAATTAAATTAAATACTGCTGTAATTATTATTACTTTATTTTGTTTCATTTCTTTATTATCCTTTTATGTATTTTTTAATATTATTTCTTCAACACAAGATGCAACACTTTCACATGCATCAAAGCAGTCTTCTAAGGAATTATAAATTATAGTCCATGCTGATACTTCTATCGGATTTTTCTCATATTGATACAAATTTCTAATAGCTTGTTGATATAACTTATCTCCTAATTCCTCTAGTCTATTTATATTTACAACTTTTTTTTCAGTTTCTTCATATTCTTTTATTTTTTTAAATTTTTGTATCATTTCTTTTAATTCTGTGCAGCATTGATATATTAACTCAGAAAATTCTTTAAAATCCTCCCTTAAAGATGTTACATTTAAAATATCTAAATTTATTACAACTTCATCAATGCAATCTATTGTATCATCAATGCGATTAGATAGCATAATTATGTCCTCTCTTTCAATTGGAGGAAGAAAATCTTTTATAAGATAATTTAATATTTCATGCAAATTTTTATCTGCTTCATTTTCTAATTGATGCACTTGCATTTCTATTTCTTCTGATTTGTTAGCATCAAAATTATTCACATACTCTTTTAACATCTTTGATATTTCTAATGCAATATCTGCATTTTTTATAAATTCATCAAAATAATTTAATTCTTTTCTTTTCATATAAAATTTCGTTCCTTTCTCACTTTGCTAAAAATAAAAATTTTCTTCAAGCTATATCATTATATAAAAATTTTCATAAATATAAATGTTGTTATATAGCCTAATATTCCACAAGCCGGAAATGTAATTACCCATGCCATCATCATATTTTTAACAATCTTCCAATTTACATTAGAAAGCCTTTTTGCTGCACCAACTCCCATTATTGCTGTAGTTTTTGTTTGAGTAGTACTAACTGGGACTCCTGATAATGTTGAAAATAATAAACAACAAGAACCTGCTAAATCTGCTGCTGTTCCTTGATATGGCTCTAATTTTACCATTTTTAGTCCAACAGTTTTAATTATTTTATATCCACCAATTGATGTTCCAAGTGTCATTGTAGATGAACATAATAGCATAAGCCAAATAGGTACTTCAAATGTTCCGAGTATTACTTATTCCATTTGCTAATGAAATTCCAAGTAGAAAAATACCTATAAATTTTTGTCCATCTTGTGCTCCATGCATAAATGCCATTGCTCCGCCACCTAAAATTTGTGTTTTTTTAAAAAATTTACTCGTTTTTCTTCTATCAAAATTTTTACAAATCTTTTCTATTATTTTTGTAATTATATAACCAAACACAAATCCTAATATTGCTGATAATACTAATCCGATTATTACTTTTTTCCATTCATTAATATTTATTCCTGAAATTCCGAGATTGAATTGCTATTGCAGCTCCTGATATACCCGCAATAAGTGCATGACTTTCACTTGTTGGAATTCCAAAGAACCATGCAATAACTGCCCATAAAACTATAGCAACCATTCCTGCACATAAAGCTAATAATGCATTTGAAGGATTATTTCCAAAGTTTGCAATATTGTATATTGTTTCAGCTACGGTTGAACTTAGTAATGTCATTACAAAAACACCTAAAAAATTAAAAATTGTTGCCATTATAATTGCTTTTTTAGGATGCATGGATCTTGTAGATATACATGTTGCTATTGCATTTGGAGCATCTGTCCACCCATTTACTAAGATAACTCCTAATATTAATATAGTTATTACACATAGTGGAGGATTTTGACTTAATTGTTTAATAAAGTTTCCAAAAGTTAGTTCCATATTTTTCCTTTCATAGTTTTTTATAATTTTATAATATTAGCTATATTTTTGTCAAATATAATTTTTCTTTGCTAAATAAAAGTTTTTCTTTACATTTTATGTAAAGTGTGGTAAAATATAAAGAGCAATGCTATTTGATAATAAAAAGGCTTTTTTGCATTTTTTAAGAAAGGAAGATACAAGATATGGGAAATTTCTTCAATTGGTTTTTTGGATTAGAAGATGACGACGAGAATGATTCTACTACTACAAACCGGCAAGAAGAAAGTCGGGTAGAGAGTGAACCGGAAGTTGAATTGTCTTCTGTAGGAACTAGTCTGCAGGATGTTGAAAACTTTGTTGCAGAATTGCAGAGTTACTATTTTAACGATTTAACAAAAATGCAGGCTGATTTAATAGTAAACACTATGACACCTAGCCATATCAATTTTGTTAACAAGAAAATCAAACAGGAGCAGATTGCCCTTTCTCAAATCGATGAAATACTTAGTTTAGTCAGAGAGAAAGAAAGAGAATATCAGTCTGTTTGGAGTAAATCAATTTACTCTTTCTATGGCGAAATTGAAGAGCAGAAACTGTCAACTGCACAAAAAGAAGTATTTATAATAGTACTAAGGCTGTGCTCTGTAAACACAAAACCGGAACTTAAGTCTGTTATCTATAATCGGATAAAGAGTTATAAAGAAGCATGGAATATTGGAGGAGAAATCCAAATTCCTACTAATTATAATGTAGTTCTGGTAGATGAAAAAGATGGTGTGGAAAAGTACCAGTTTGGGGAATTCACAAAATATGTCATCGCAGGTAAAGATGACAAAGTCTTGAGTTCTTCTCAACTGGATAAGATCAGGGCAATTGATTTTGAAGTTGATGAGCCTTTTCCTACGAATCAGGTTTGGGTATATGTTTCTTGTTGTACAAGACTGCAGGTCAACTTTATGAGGAGGACTTGTTTTATTGATAAAACTTGGGAATATGCTCCAGATGAAGATAGGAAACTTTGCCTTGATGTAGTAGAAGTTGACCAATTAGACCAGTACTTAAAGGGAGTATTGCAAATTGTTCTTGCAAAAAGAACATATGCGGTTATTTCTATTGTTGTTCCTACAGCTGAGATGAGGCGAATTATTGGACCAATAGAAGAAAGAGAAGACAGAAAAGTTGAAATTCTTAATTCATTCAAATTCATTTATGGAGAAAGGAGTGGAAACTATAAACATAATCTCTTAACTGCAAGAATCGACAGAAGATTTATTCAGGAAAAGGAAAGTCTTGTACCTTTTCATCAATACAAAAAGGATAATTTTTGAATTGAATAAAAGACTATATGGAAAATACCCATATAGTCTTTTATTATTTATAAATCGAAGTACATTTTACATTAATTTCACAAATTTTCAAAAAAGTTAACATAACACTTGACAATTGTAAAAATTTGTGATATTATATTATATGTACACGCTAGAATTACTAGCAAAATTGAAGAAATTTTCATTGTGTACAATGAAACAGAGTTTGTCATTCTCATGAAAATGAGATGGCCTTAGCAACTATTCACATGACCTAAGGAGGATATAATCATGGCAGTGAAGTTAGTGAAAGGACAGAGAATCAATTTGCGTAAAGATGCTCCTAACCTTAAGCGGGTGCTTGTAGGTTTGGGATGGGATCCCGTGAAGACATTCCTTGGCCGGGACATGGATATCGATGCCAGCGTGATTTGCATCGATGAATCTGGACGTAAACAAGAGGTTGTGTATTATGCTAATAAGGATGACCGTGTAAGGTCGATCCTTCACCATGGAGACAACCTCACCGGAGATGGTGATGGTGACGATGAGCAGATTGACATCTTGCTCGACAAAGTTCCAGCCAACATTGTAAGGTTGGCAATCATCATCAACATCTACGACGCGTATTCCAGAAAGCAGGACTTCGGAAAGGTCAGAAACTGCTTCGTGCATGTAGATGATGCCGACACCAATAAGGAACTTGTTCGGTACGACATTGACGGCAATTTCAATGGTCAGACAGGCATTTTTGTTGCAGACATCTATCGCTATAACGGTGAATGGAAGTTCCAGGCAATCGGCGATGGTGCCAAGGTTGCGGACATCGCAGAAATGGTCCGGATCAAATGCCGCTGAGTAAAATCAGCATGTAACTGCACATTCAAAATTTTAGACAGGAGGAAAAAGAAATGGCAGTAAGATTAACAAAAGGTGGAAGAGTCGACTTAACAAAAGGCACTGGCTTAAAAGAAGCCATGATCGGTCTTGGCTGGGATACCAACCGGTATCAGGGAAGCGCAGACTTCGATCTCGACCTCGTTATCTTTGAGTGTGATGCGAACAGCCGTTGTGTAGATGAAGATCACTTCATCTACTACAATAATCAGAAGGATCCTGAAGAGGCTATTAAGCACTCAGGAGACAATCGCACCGGCGCAGGAGATGGTGATGATGAAACTGCATTCGTCACTTTTGCAAAGATCGCACCCAATGTTGAGAAGCTGATCATCGCAGTCACAATCTATGATGCAAAAGCAAACAACCAGAACTTTGGCCTCGTCGACAATGCGTTTATCCGTATGGTCAACGTAGAAAACCAGCAGGAAATCCTGAGATATGATCTGAGCGAGGATTTCTCTATTCAGACTTCAGTTATTTTTGCTGAGATCTACAAGACCGGCGGTGAGTGGAAGTTCCGCGCAGTTGGCGAAGGCTATGCCAAGGAACTTATTGACCTTTGCAAAGAATATGGTCTGGATGTTGCATAACTGCATGATGCAGGTGCTGCATAGCTAAGTAACTCACAAACTTGCACCCCACTTGCATATGCAGGTGGGGTGCTTTTCTTAAAAAATACAGGAGGATTGTTTCATGAACGAAATGAACATGCAACAGCAACTTTCATTACCTGATAACTATAAGCATAAAATGACTCCTGACATTGCCCGGAAGGTAACTGCTTTAAAAGCTACAATCGATATGCATGATCGAGATAAAGTCATCGCATATGGAAGGGAACAGCAAGCTTCAATTAGCAAATTTTCTGATTCTATACTTCAAGGAACAAGCACAGCAGCAGTCGGAGAAGCTGGAGATCTCCTTACAGGAGTAATATCCAAGATCAATGGATATAATGACATTTGCAATAAAAAGGATACAGGATTTTTTGCTTTCTTAAGAAAGCAGAAATCAAATCTTTTTGAATTGCAGACAAAGTACAAGTCTCTGGCTGACAATATGGATACAGTTGTTAAAGATTTGCAGACGAAAGATCTGGCTCTTGGACAGGTATCACGAAGCTTTGACGTGATGTATGAAGAAAACCTTCAAACGTATAATTACTTAACAATGGTAATTTATGCAGGTGAACTTGCATTGCAGGAAGAGAAGCAGAAACTGTCTAATATGCAGAAAGCTGCCGAAAACTCCGGAGATCTGATGGAAATTCAGAAAGTCTCTGATTTCAATGATGACATTCTCTCTTTTGAAAGAAGGCTGTATGATTTGAAGTTGTCACGAGTAGTGGCTATTCAGCAGGCTCCTCAGATTCGCAATATCCAGAGAGGTGCCATTCAGGTTTCTGAAAGCATCAAGACTACTATTGCCACATCAATTCCTCTGTGGAAATCACAGATGGCAATTGCACTGGGTATGCAGCAAGTTCAACAGGGCCTTAATGCAGTTAATGCAGTTCGTGATGCAACAAATGCAATGCTCATTGCAAATGCACAGATGAATAAGCAGATGACTCTTGAAGCTGCTCAGGCAGTTGAAAAAGGAGTTATCGACATTGAGACTATCAATGTTGTAAACAAGAACCTAATTGATTCACTTAATGGAAGCTATGAAATTGCACAGAAAGCAATTGCGGAGAGAGAAGAAGGCGCTAAGAAGCTTCGTGATAACGAAGCTGAACTCAAACAAGCGATTATTCAGTATACTATTTAGAACTAATTAATCGCAATTTATAATGGTGATACTTAAGGAGGAACAAAATGAAAGCTTTAGTTTATACAGTTTTATATGTAAGTATATTTGTAATTGCAGTAATTAAAGCCTTTCTCAACATCAGAAAAGAGAAAAAGGATAAGGAAGAATCCGAAAAAGAGTAAGATCATCATATACAGGGAACCCCCCCGCGTAGTTTATACTACGCGGGGGGTTCTTTTTGAATATATATCAATAACAGATTTCAATATTGCATCAGCAGCATAAATGCCAATTCCTGTCTTGATATATTTATTCACTTGAGCAGAAAGATTAGAATCACTTGGAATAAAACTATAATTAGAATAGTCCAACATAGACATATCTAAATTGCTATCACCAGCAGATATAATCAGCTGATTATCAGCTACTAAGTTTTCACAAATAAACTTAAGTGCATTTCCTTTAGTTATTTCCATCGGGATTGCATAAACTTTTTGCCCTTGAATAGAAACTTTCCATTTTGTATCTAATTTAATTCTTAAAAAATCTTCACAAGATTTAGTCGTCTCAGATTTTGCGAATAGAAACTTTTGATCAACAATTCTAGGTGTAGAAACTAATCCTGGCAAATTTTGAAAGATTTCAAAAACACTTTCTAAGTCATAACTTTCTAAAACCTTATTAATATAATTTGACCAGTCATGTAGAGGTTCGCCTTTATATAGTATGGTTCCTCCATTATCTACAATAGCATATTCTGTCGACCCAAAAATCTCAACTCGCTTAAACTGAGATATAGAACGAGATGTTGTAGGAATTACATAGATTTTGCTTAATAAAAAATTAAGCATCTCTATGGCTGCAGGAGTCATATAAGTGAGAGGTTTCCCATTATAATACTCAACACAACATAAAGTATCTTCTAATCCTAAAACCCGTCTATGTGAAAAAATCATTGTATTGTCAAGATCTGTAGCAAAAATCATTACATCACCTCAACAATCTGATACTTTTTTGATTATTCCACACACATTATACATTTGAAGTGGATATTCCTTAATTGGAATATTTTTTTCTTCACAAAGTCTTTTAATATGTGGAAATTGATTAATGTTGTCCAAACTGTTAACAAGTACACAATACGGAATACGCCGAAGCAAAACTCGGGTTGTCTCACCTACTCCAGGTTTTATTTTTGTGATATCATCTATCCCAAAATCTCTTGCGATATCCTTTACTTCATCCAATCCAGTTCTTGAATTAGGAATGAAGGTATTATGTTTGAAATAGTTGTAATCAATACTATCAAAAAAGCTACTAACTGTATCAATAAACTCATTTGACTTGTCTTCGGATTTTAACTCTCCATAGTAAACAGCACCATGGAAATCAGTAGGAGAGATAATATCATCTCTTAAAAAAGTTCTACTAATCAATCCAGAAACAGTAGAGTTCAGGCATGCACTTGGTATCAGAAAATCTTCATGCGTACCACACAATTCGGTGATGTACGCCGGATCTGAGAGAACAGCAAGTGTAGAATCAAGTCCAGCAAACTTCTTATCTTTTGATTTCAAAGTTTTGCAAGCCTCTACCAAGACATCATTAATTGCTCCTTTTCCAACCCATCCGTCAATAAACTGTATTCCTGAGGATCCATGTTTATCAACTATGAAATTCATTGCATTCATATCTATACCTTTACCACGGATTATAGAAATACTATAATGCGGAACAGTAACATCATACTTATGCTTTATGAATCTTTTAATAAGGATTCCAATAGGAGTGCCTGCCCTTGCTAATGATACAAGAATCAAATCTTTTCCATGTTTTGCATACAATTTGTCAGCAATAATGGCGGTTGCATTTGCAGTCTTGTACGAAAGGTTCTGTAAAGCCTCGTTGTATATTTCCATATACTTTTCAGTAGGCTTATACTCAAGTGGAAGCATTTCTGAATAATGGATACCAGACTGATTCAGCTTTTCTCTTTCCTCAGTAGGAAGAGGCGTAATAAGTCCGGAAATATCCTTAAGAAGGATTGTTACATCCTCCCTCCGATAACTTGATTTTACCAGTTCCATACGTTACCTTCCTTTCAAAGTAATAACAAAAATATTTCTGCCATCACATCCAGCAGATACAAGAGCTGAATAAATATCTCTTAAAAAAGCATAAGTAGGATCTACATCAGTAATGATATATACCTTATCATATTTCTTTAAATTGTAGATATAAGTCTGCCTCTTTTCATTGTAACAGCTGGTAATGGGATAACGAAAACGAATAGCATAGTCCTCTGAAAAAGATGCTTCAATAGGGCTTCTTGTCGTAGCATGAAACTGTACATTTACATTTAATTTTTCACCAAGAATTTTTCCAAATACCATAGGTGTGAACATAAATTCTTCAGTTCCAAGAACTAACACTTCATCTTTGCTATTTGGCAGAGACTGATCAAGAATACCTGCAATCTGTGCATAAATTTTTTCAGAGAAATCCTTTAAGTTATATGGTCTTCCGCCGATTCTTTCTTTATAAAAATCTGAATAATCAGATTTTGTAGATAAAACCTGAGGAATTAAACCAGAACTCAAAGTTTCATTTGCTCTATTTACAGCAGATACAGGAACTTTTGCATTTAGATTTTTCAGTTTTCCTCTTATAATAAAGAAAGTGTCAATATCTAAATCTGCAAACTTCTTGGTCCATTCATCATTCTGCCAATTAAGAAGTGTGGCAACACTGTACCTTGAATGAATTCCAACTGATTCAAGCTCATGAATAAAATTCAAGATGGTTTTCCCAGTGGAAATCTCATCATCGACAAATATTATACGATCACAGTTCATTAATACCTCTACAGAACCGTATAAAAACTGTTCCATAGCATGAGAGTGCTCTTCCTTGAAATCTAAAAGAGATCTGCCGTTCGGGATAAACTCTCTTGTTGTCTGCATGTAATAGATGCAGTTAGGTAACGAACTTGCAAGATAGTGTCCAATTGCTGTTGCCGTCTCTGCAAAACCTATAACAATTATTTTTTCGTCAGATAAAACTTTTTTTACCTGACTTACTAACTCATCAAAAAGAGTAAAGGTTTTGGAAGGAGCAACATGAAGATGCTTTCCCTGCAAAGGATTTACAAATAAGAAATCCCGCTTTGAGTTATTCATTCTCTTGCAAATATTGACTATCCCCTCGGGCAAAAAAAGTGAACTGTTGTTTTGAACAACAGTGACATAGTTATCAAGCGCTAAATTAGTGTTCATTTACCTATTCTCCTTAATCTTTTTTAATGCCATAAATCCCAGCCAGTGCAACAATCTTTTTTGCCCAATTAATATGGGTTTTGGCTTCATTCATCTGGTTCCCAGTTGTTCCCTTTTTTACGCCAATAAAGCTCTGAGAGGACATACTTAACACCTGAATGGCGTTATTATAATCAGACTCAGATACAATAAGAGACTGCTGAACAAAAGGAAGCTGTGTGGGGTGGATGCAGGTCTTTCCAATGATACCATTAAGTCTATCAAGGAAAAGCTCCTTTTTAAGTCCATCTGACCAAGCAGTATCTTCAACATTCTTAGAATTTTGGAAGAATTCCCATGTCGGTCCAGATACTACATAATCAGTTGAAAAGATATTAATAATGTCAGAGATACAATCAGAGACGACATTAATATCCCAAATTGTTGCATTGATAGGTCTTCTGATACCAAAAATGTTACAGAAGTCCGTACCGCCAACACGAATATTAAGAACTCTGTCAGCAATTGGCTTCAGCGCGTTGAAGATGTAGCACAGATTTTCCAAACGCGTCGGCTTATACATTACATCCCTACTCTCAATAATAGGCATGATGTATAACGGTGTCTTCACACGATCAACCACACTCTTAAATTCACTAATGTAATCAAGAGCGTTTGCTTTGTTGAACTTTGGAATAATAAAGCCGGTGATCATAGAAATTGACTCACCACATTTATCAACGATCCGAGTCATTTGACCATTTTTTCTTACCCTTACAAAAATTAAGGGTAAATCTGAAATGGAAAAAGATCCTGCGTCAACCGCTGATTTAAGCTGTGACAAAGTTTCCTTAACATCATCTTCTGCCTGCTCAACCATACTGTCTCCGATAGAGTCCTCAAGACAAAGTACCATGGACTTTATGTCCGATGTCTTTCCTGTGAGAATCTTCTTTGCAATCTTTGTATTGGTGCCAGGCATATAAAGCAACCCACCAACTGCATACTGCAATACTTCCTTGCCAGAATATTTGTCAAAAGGCCGAATAATGTTAGCTGAGTAGTTGTTGATTGAACAATAATCCATGATTTTTCCCTTTCTTGTTGTTAAATAAAATATTAAATTAGTTACAAAATAGTTTTTCTTAGGAATTGCAAAATATACCCACGCAATTGTTTGGAAATACTTTGCATACTAGAGTAAACTATTTATTGTTATACCGATAAAAAATTCACTCCTTTCATTATAAAATTTTTATAATTCAAAAAATATCGGTACATAGTTCTATTATACCATGTTTTGCAATGAAAAACAAGTATTTATACATATTTAAGCATATCAGTTGACATAAGTCATTAAGTATGATATAATATTATCTGTACGAAAAATTTTTTTCTTATCGCGTGGCATAAAGCACGATGGAATGTTACTGTTCGTACAACGTATAATTTACGTAGCACATTCAAAATTGAATAAAAAAATAAGGAGGATAATCATGTAAGTCGTTTTTTGTAAGACAAAAAAGGTAATGCAAAATATTTATTTAAAGGAGGCAACATGAATAAAAATTATGGTTTGACAACTGAACAGGCACTTGCAAACAGAAGAGACTATGGAAGCAATGAACTTACCCAGCGGGAGTTGGATTCTTTTTGGGATATGCTTAAAGAATCTCTTCAGGATACATGGCTGAAGATCTTATTTGCTGCACTTATCCTTGAGCTTGTGTTTTATGGCATCGGTCGAATCTGGCCTGATATGGGATCAGATGACTGGTTCAGTCCGGTTGCTATCTTCATCGTAATTGTTGCAGTTTCATTCATTGGAACCTACATCAATTACAAACAGGAACAGGGCGCTCAGGCACTTCAGAAGGAGGCCTCTCAGATAACATGTAAAGTTTTTCGGGATGGAAAATTAATTGAAATTCCGATAAACGACATTGTTATGGATGATGCAGTTTATCTCCAGCCTGGAGATAAAGTGCCTGCTGATGGAATTCTTTTGGACGGTTCTATTCAAGTAGAACAAAGTGCCCTTAATGGTGAAAGCCGAGAGGCAAATAAAAAGGTTCTGCCCAATGGTATCGAAATCCCTGGAAGTGATGATCTTTTCACAGAATACAAGTGCTTCAGAGGCAGTGTCGTTACTTCCGGATCTGCTGTTATGCAGGTTACTGATGTCGGTGACAACACCGTTTTGGGTAGTATTAATGTTTCTCTTCAGGAAAAAGACGACACTAAAACCCCTGCTGAAGAAAAGCTGGACAAACTGGCTAAAGGAATTGGAATTTTTGGCTACTGCGGAGGCAGTGCTGCTGCAATAATCCACCTTGTAAAGGGTCTTATGGCTATGCCTGCATACACAGTAGGCAATGTTTCATATCTGATTCTTTCAAGTTTAGTCCTTGGTGTATCCATCGTAGTAATGGCAGTCCCGGAAGGACTCCCTCTGATGAATACACTTGTTCAGGGGCTTAACGTAGGTAAGATGCTTAAAGATCATATCTACGTAAAAAATTCTAAGGCAACAGAGACCGCCGGCTATCTGACCCACGTATTTACAGACAAAACTGGAACACTTACTAATGGTCGTATGACTGTTACTAATGTTATTACAGGTAATTCGGAGATTTACGTGGCTTTTAATACAATTCCTGCAGCAATCAAGAATGATCTTATCATTGGTGCAGGAGTCAATAATGATGCTACAATCAGTGGTGACAGAAAATCCATTGGCTCAAACGATACAGATAGAGCTCTTATGGCATACCTTGCCATTGAGAACGACGTTGTTATCGATAAGAGTGTTGCTGAATTTAGAGAGCCTTTTGACTCTCGTGTTAAGTATGCAGCAGTAACGCTTCCTAACGGAACGCGTTATCTGAAAGGCGCTCCTGACATTATTATCAAAAACTGCACTGGCTATGTTGATAGAAATGGAGACATTCAGCCTATGACCAATGAAGTCATGAGCAAACTCAAGAGTACTTGGGATGCCCAGACTGACCGTGCTATGCGTGTTATTGCAATTGTAAAAGAATGCAATAACGAGAAGATCTTTGTTTCTCTGATTTCAATCAGAGATGACGTTCGTAGTGACGTCAAGAAGACCATCCAAAAAATGCACAACGCTGGTGTACGTGTAACCATGGTTACGGGGGATGTTCTTGCCACAGCAAGAGCAATTGCTCGTGAAGCAGGTCTTATCACAGATCCTGACGATATCAGCATCACACATAACGAACTTGTTCAGATGAGTGATGAAGAACTGATTCAGGCTCTTCCTAAACTGAAGGTTGTTGCAAGAGCAGTGCCTTCAGATAAAGAAAGACTTGTTCAGATTGGTCGTTCTGTTGGTGAAGTCGTTGGAATGACCGGTGATGGTGTTAATGACGCATCTGCTCTGCACAAAGCCGACATTGGTTTTGCAATGGGATCCGGTACTGAAGTTGCAAAAGAAGCAGGAGATATTATCATTCTGAATGATAGCTTAACTTCTATCTCTGATGCAATTAAGTACGGAAGAACTATGTCGAAGTCTGTTAAGAAATTCCTGATTTTCCAGCTTACAGTTAACGTAAGTACAGTATTTACTGCTGTTCTCGGTGCTCTGTTTGGCTGGACAGAAGTATTCACAATTGTGCAGATTCTTTGGATCAACATGATTATGGATACACTTGCAGCAATCGCATTCGGCCAGGAACCGGCACGTGAGAGTTACATGAAAGAGAGCCCTGTTTCTCGTTCTGCTAACATTCTCAACGCCTATCTGAAAAGTGCTATCTTAGTAGGTGGCGTATTTATCACAATGATCTGCCTGGGCATTCTGAATAATCTTTTTGGAGTATATAATTTTATTGGAAGCTCTGAGATGCTCATTGTCAGAACTTTCATGTTCTCTTCATTCATCATGGCTGTAATTTGGAACAGTCTGAATGCAAGAACTGAAAGTATTAACCTGTTTGAGCATATGCTCGAAAACAAAAATTTCATTCTTGTTATGACCCTTGTTACGATCATACAGGTAATTATCATCCAGTTCGGAGGAAAAGTGTTTGGCACCAGCCCTTTGACCATGGAAAGTTGGATAAAGATTATTCTCCTTACTTTCACTATTATTCCAATTGACATTATTCGCAAGATTATTGTGAAGAAAATAGGTATTATGGAATAATAAAATTCAAGAAACAGTAACATTTTAGTAGATCTCCCGGCAAGTGCAAATGCATTTGCTGGGAGATCTTTTTATTATTTAAAAATCTTTTATAACCCCTTGCAATTTTTTGAAAAATATTGTATTATTTTGTCGAGGTGTAAAAAATGGGAAATTTTATAAAAGATGCATTATTAAAAAATAATACTCTTGCTTGTATTTCTACAAGTTTTATTTTTATTTCTATTTTTCCCTTTTAAAAATACTAGTTACTAGTATTTTTTTTTGTATATGCCCAAAAATAGGAAACTTTGTCTTTTTATATACGTAAAAACTGACAATTTTTCTAAATAATTAAAAAGGAGGAATGTTCTAATGGAAGAACAAAAAATGCTTTATGATGTAAACGAAAAACCACCTATTGCAAAGTGGATCATACTTGCCTTGCAACATGTTTTTGCAATGTTTGGTGCTACAATTTTAGTACCTATTTTAGTAAACACCGCAGCAGGAGAAGTCGTACTTACAATCCCAGTTGCGCTTGTTACATCAGGTATTGGTACTTTAATTTACATTCTTTGTACTAAAGGAAAATCTCCAGTGTACTTAGGAAGCTCTTTTGCTTTTATTGCCCCACTTGCAGCTGCATTTGTTAAAGGTGGAATTTCTGGAGCAATGACTGGTGTTATGGCAGTTGGATTAATCTATGTTATTTTTGCAATAATTATTAAATTTGCAGGTAAAAACTGGTTAGATAAAATTTTACCACCTGTTGTAATTGGTCCAATGATTATGATAATCGGTCTAGGATTAGCTCCAAGTGCAATATCTCAAATAGGTCTTGGAACTGGTGTAGATATTGATTGGAGAGGCGTAATAGTTGCTGTTGTTACATTTTTAACAACCGCTATCGTTATGGTTAGAGCAAAAGGATTTATAAAAATCATACCATTTTTAATCGGAATAATAACAGGTTATATTTTAGCTATAATTTTAGGCTTGGTTGACTTTACACCTGTATTAGAAGCATCATTCTTCAGTATGCCAAGTTTTATAATACCTTTTGTAAGTTATATGCCAAATTTCTCTGTTTTACTTACAATAGCTCCTATAGCTTTAGTTACAATGGCAGAACATATTGGTGATCATACAGCTCTTGGAACAATTATTGGAAAAGACTTACTAAAAAATCCTGGATTGGATAGAACTCTTTTAGGAGACGGAATCGCAACTTTCGTAGCTGGATTGTTTGGAGGTCCTGCAAATACTACATATGGTGAAAACACATCTGTAGTAGGAATGACTAAAGTTGCTTCAGTTTGGGTTATAGGCTTAGCTGCAATTTTTGCAATATGTTTAGGATTTTTAGGAAAATTCACAGCCTTAGTTTCTACTATACCAAATCCTGTACTTGGAGGGGTTTCTCTTTTACTATATGGATTTATCGCAGTAAATGGACTTAAAGTTCTTATTCAAAATCAAATAGATTTTGGTAAATCTAAAAATGTAGTTGTTGCTTCTTCAATGCTTGTTTTAGGACTAGGAGGAGCCGCAATATCTATAGTTTCTGGAGATTTATCTATTACAATTTCGGGAATGAGTTTAGCAGCAATCGTTGGAATTTTATTAAATCTATTCCTACCTGCTGAAAAAGAAAATTAAATTAGGAGGCTAACATGAATACAGTTGTTTTAAATAATCCTTTAATTAAGCATAAACTTGCAATAATTAGAGATAAAAGAACAGGTACAAAAGAGTTTAGAGAAATAATTGGAGAAATTGCAACTTTTCTTTGCTATGAGGCAATGTCTGATGCTGTTCTAGAAGAAGTTGAAATTGAAACTCCAATTTGTAAAACAAAAGTACAAAAATTAGATGAAAATAAATATGCATTTGTTCCAATTTTACGTGCTGGAACTGGAATGCTTGATGGTTTAATCAATGCCATTCCAAATGCTAAAATTGGTCATGTTGGTTTATATAGAGACGAAACAACACATAAACCAGTAAAATATTATTATAAAATGCCACAAGATATTGCAAATAGAGAAGTAATTGTTTTAGATCCTATGCTTGCAACAGGTGGCTCTGCATGTGATACAATTTCTATGTTAAAAGAAGATGGAGTTAAGAAAATTAAATTTTTATCTATAATCTCAGCTCCAGAAGGTATTAAAAAAATAGAAGAATTACATCCAGATGTAAAAATCTTTACAGCATGTATTGATGAGAAATTAAATGAAAATGCATATATTGTCCCAGGATTAGGTGATGCTGGAGATAGAATTTTTGGAACAAAATAAATGATTTATACCTAAAAACAGCTAGATTTCTAAATGAAATTTAGCTGTTTTGCTTCTATTAAATATTATTATTAAGATATATTATCAATAACATTAAAGCAACGAAAATCATTATGCCAAAAAACACCACTATATGTTTTTTCTTTTCAGAATATAATGTAGCTATAAATTCCCTTATAAAAGCATTAATCCCAAAATAAGATTTTGTTTTTGCCCCAATTCCTTCCATTAAAATGCTTTGACTAGTTGCTATACATCCAGCTCTAAAAACATGATAATTTGTTGTAGAAAAAGCTATTTTTGCATTTTCTTTTTTCTCTTTTATAATATTGTTTGAAAATTTAATGTTTTCAAATGTATTCTTTGATTGGTCTTCCATTATAATATTTTCTTCTTTAATTTCCTGTTCTATCAAGTAATTTTTCATTGCCTGTGCTTCTGAAATTATTTCGTCATCTCCTTTTCCTCCTGATGGCACAAAAATTATATCTTTTCCTGTTTTTTCTTTTTGCATTTTACTAAATTCTATTGCTCTATCAACTCTACCTTTTAATAAATTAGTTAAACTTCCATCCTTTTTTATCTGACATCCTAATATTATAATAAAGTCTTTATCAAATTTTGGTATGTGCTTTGCAGATTTTATTCCCAATATTATTGTTCCAAGTAAAATGCATTCAATATATGTAGCTACAATATATATAAGTTTTTCTATAAAGTCAAAAACATATAAACCTATTCCATTTTGATTATGTATATCAATCCACGATGACATATAAAATACTCTATTTAGTATTTCAGGTAATATAGTTGTAAAACACAAAATAACTCCTAATAATATCCCTAATAAATTTTTTAATCTAAAGCCTTCTTTTCTTATTAATGAAATATTACTTAATATTACAAGTATTGATACTACAAAAGCTATTGGAAGTAAGAATACTGCTAATGATGATGTGTTTAATATTGTATCTATTGATGCAGATAGACCTCTATAATTAGGAATACTCATTAATTGTACTATAATTGAAAATACTACAAAAATAATCAATCCTAAATAAGATATATTTTTATATTTATAGATATTTTCTTTAATGCTTTTCTTGTATGACTTTATTAATAAATATAAAATATAAATTAATAATATTGTAATTGAAATTATTATTGATATGCTACCATTACAATCTCCCATGTATTCATTAAATGTTATAATCCCCAAATCATGTACATACAAGTCAAACATATAGCCAATTTTTCCATCATCGTCATAAATATCTACATATGTTTTTCCTTTTGATATTGATTCAAATCTTATTTTTATAACACCGTTTTCTTTTTTTTTATTTACACATTTCACAACATTATCTTTATCTAATTTTACTTTTATTTCATCTATATTGCTAATTTCGTTTAAACTATAATTTTCTATTTTTACTATATATGTTTTGCCATTTATTATAATAACTACTGTCGAAATTATAAGTAGAATTAACGCTAATATTAAAATTTTGATTTTATTACCTAATTTTTTCAATTATCTTTCTCCTCTAAATATTTTCAAACACTTTCCCCAGTGACTCATTTATAACCAAATTAGCCATACTATCAAAAGGTGTTGAATCTCTATTTATTAACACTAAATTTTTACCTCTAAAATAATTTATTAGTCCACTTGCAGGATATACAGTAAGTGATGTTCCTGCAACAATCATCAAGTCTGCTTCACCAATTGCTCTTATAGAAGATGTTAAAACCTCGTTATCTAATCCCTCTTCATATAAAACTACATCTGGTTTTATAATTCCGCCACATTCACATCTTGGAATTCCTTTAGAATTAAATACAAATTCTCCATCATAAAATTTATTACATTTCATACAGTAATTTCTTAAAACACTACCATGTAATTCATAAACATTTTTCGAACCAGCTTTTTGGTGCAATCCATCTATGTTTTGTGTTATTACAGCTTTTAGTTTTCCTTGTTTTTCAAGCTCTGCTAATTTATAATGTGTAATATTTGGTTCATATTTTAATGAATTCATTTTATCTCTATAAAAGTTGTAAAATTCTTCGATATTATTCATAAAAAATGTGTGACTTAATATTTCTTCAGGTGGAAATTTGTATTTTTGATTATATAATCCATCTTTACTTCTAAAGTCTGGAATTCCACTTTCCGTTGATACTCCAGCTCCTCCAAAAAATACTATATTGTTGCTTTCTTTAATTAAATTTTTAAATAATTCAATTTTGTCTTCCAAGTAACTTTCCTCCTTCAAATTATTATATTAAATATATAATAATTTTTATGTTTTTTCAAGTATAAAAATAGTTATAATCTTTTAAATATTTGAAAAAAAACTAAAAATATGATATAATATATGTAACTGTTAATATGCAACATGAAAGGAGTTGTTATGGTAACGATTGAAATCGATAAAGATGCTAGTTATGAGAATTTACCTGTACTTAAAATGATTCTCCAGGATCGGAAATGGAAACTGAAAAGAGTTTCTTTCATCTATAGCCCTTCATTAGGCCTTCCTAATAAGGTTATTCCTGGTAGATGGCCTTTCGAGGCATATTTTGATATGTCAGGCGAAGAAATCCGTGTAAAGATTTATTCTCTGACAGCAGGATATCCCGGTACAGGGCCTCATGATCTTTTGTCCATCCTTGACTTCCTTGGTGTAAAGTACTCCGAAGAAGATATTCTCACTAAACGCAAAATGGATTCTGATGGAGTCATAAGATTGGAATTCTAATCGTACCAACAGAAAGCCAGGGGATTATTTCCCTGGCTTTTTCTATTTTCTCTCATCATTTATTCCATGTCCAAGGTATTTTTTATTTAAAGCAACACTTAAATCCATTTTTTTCTCCTCCTTTTCCAACTTTTAATTAACTTTTCTAACTATTAGTTCGTTTATTATTATGTAAATTACTGATATACTATAAAAAATTTAGAAAGAATTATTGGGAGGTAAATATGAACGCAGAAGTTAAATCTGAAATGGACAAAGTATTTGGTTCTATTTTAAAACAATATAGAAATAAAATGGATTATACACAAGCAGATATAGCAGAAAAATTAGGAATATCAGAAAAATATGTTTCTAGGGTTGAAACAGGTATTGGTGGAATTAGTAAAGAAACTCTTGCAAAATATGTAAATATTTTAGGAATTACTCCTAACCTATTTTATAAAGAATTTGTAACAAATCCTAAGGTAAAAAAAGAAATTGAAGTTTCTGAGACTCTTTCAGAACTATCAACAGACAAATTAGAAGTTGTTTTACAAATGGCTAAAATGTTAAAAGATTTAAAATAGAAATTTTAAAATGCAGTTTTTTCACATAACTGCATTTTTTATTTTTTTCCTAAAATCACTTCTATCTCCTTGGTTGTCCTTCCGTTATTTATACTTAATGTAACCTTATCTCCGGGTTTTTTTGTATATACATATTGCCTTAAATCATTTACAGTATTTAAAATTTTACCATCTATTTTATTTATTATGTCTCCTTCTTTTAATCCTTTGCCAAATGCCTGTCCGTTTTTTGAAATTTGTTGAATATATATACCTGAAGTGAACCTATTTTTTAAGTTCAAATACTGAGAAACAGATTGATCATATACATATAGTCCTAAAGTTGCTTCCTCAAATTTTCCATTTTCAATAAAGCTCTCAATAACTGGTTTTACAACATCTATTGGAACTGCAAATCCTATTCCTTCTGCCGTAGTTATCTTTACAGAATTTATTCCTATTACTTCTCCATTTGCACAAATTAAAGGCCCACCACTATTTCCTGGATTTATAGTTGCATCTGTTTGAATTAAATCTGACATATATACATCTTTTCCATCTTCTTGCAATTTTACAGTTCTATTTAACGCGCTTATAATTCCAGAGGTTACTGTTCTTCTAAACTGATAACCTATAGGATTTCCAATTGCATATACTGTTTCTCCAATTCTTACATTTTTAGAGTCTCCAAGATTTGCTACTGAAAGATTATCTACATCTATCTTGGTTATTGATAAGTCCAAACTTTTATCTGCCCATACAACCGTACCATTATATGTACCTTTTTCTTCTATTGTAACATAACACGTACTATATTTATCTCCTGTTACATGATTATTGCTTAATATATATCCATTACTTGATACTACTATTCCTGTGCCTAATCCCAACTCTGTTTCAGTTGCCGTAGTTAAAATTGACCCTCCTGCATTTGAAAGTTTTGAAATCCCACATACACTTTTTGTCATATCTTCAATAACATCCGCAACTTTTTTACTATTTTTTTCTACATTTTCCACATTTTGTTCATATTGAGTGGAATAATTACTTCTTTTAGCCGTATAGTTTTCGTTAATTTCTATGTTATTATATACTTGATATATCTTGTATAATACACTTAAAAAAAAACCTAAAATAATCATTGTTATAAATGTTTTTATTATTCTTCTCTTTTTCTTATTTTTCAAATTTCTCACCTGTATATATTGTGTACAAAAATTTATTTTTTAAACCTTAAAAAAAGTGTTGCAAAATAAAATAATAAGTAATATAATGAAGAAAAAAAAATAAGGGTGGGTTAAAATGCAAGAGCAAAAATTTTACAATTTAACAAATCCACAAAAGAGCATATGGGTTACAGAAGAGTATTTTAAGGGTTCTGCAATAAATAATATTTGCGGAACAGCCCTAATTAAAGAAAAAGTTAATTTAAGATTATTAGAAAAGGCTATACATACAACTTTGCTTAATAATGATATTTTTAAAATAAAATTTTCTATAAATGATAATAGTATTATTCAATATGTATCAGATTATGTAAATTCTGATATAGTATATTTATGCGCCAAAAATCTAAAAGAATATAAAAATTTGCTAAACATAATAGTATCTAAACCTTTTCATATATTAGATTCGCATCCATATAATTTTTACATAATTAAGTTACCTAATGAACAAGCTGCTTTTTGTTTAAATATTCATCACATTCTTGCAGATTCTTGGACTTTAGGATTCCTTTCTAAGCAAATTGTAAAAACATATTGTGCTTACTTACTTTCAGATATTACATATAAGTATGAAACATATTCATATATTAACTATATTAAATCAGAAGAAAACTATAAAAAATCTCAAAGATTTTTAAAAGATAAAGCCTATTGGAATAAAGAATTTGAAACAATTCCAGATATACCTTTTATTCCTGGAAGTATAAAAAATTCAAGTTATATGGAAACTCTTTGCGCCCAAAGAGCCAAATTCACTCTAAACTCTAATATTGTAAAAAAAATAAAATTATACTGTAAAAAAAATAACATTTCTTTATTTAATTTTTTTATGGCAATATATAGTATATATATACATAGTATAACAAATCTAAATGACTTTGTAATAGGTACTCCAATTTTGAATAGAACAAATTTTAAAGAAAAAAATACCTCTGGAATGTTTGTAAATATGGCTCCATTTAGAGTGAATTTTTCAAACATTACAACATTTAAAGACTTTATAAAATATGTTTCATCAAAATCTGTATCAATGTTAAAGCATCAGAAATACTCATACCAAACTTTAATTGATGATTTAAGAAAAAAGCATGGCAATATTCCTACTTTATATAATACTGTATTTTCTTATCAAGTTACTGTTGCTCAATCGAAAGAGATATTTGTAAAAAATGAAACTGATTGGACTTTTAATGGAAATTCAGCTGAAAATTTAACTATCCAAATTTATGATTTTGATAATCAAGGCTCACTAAATATTTGTTATGACTACAAAACATCTCTTTATACAAATAATGATATAATAAAAATTAACACAGCAATTATATCTATACTAAATCAAGTAATTTCAAATGAAGACATTGATATAAAAAACATAGAAATACTATCTTCAAAAGAAAAGAAAATGCTACTAAAAACATTTAATAATACTAAATCTTTATATAATAAATCATTAACACTAATTGATTTATTTGAAAAAAATGTAAAAAAATATCCAAATAATACTGCGGTAATACATGAATCTATTGAATATTCATATAAAACAATAAACAATATGGCAAATACTATTGCAAACACTATAGGAGAAACAAAAGGGAAAAAAATAGCTGTTTTATGTGAAAAATCTGCTTGGACTTTATCTAGTTTTTTAGGAATTATGAAATCTGGTAACTGTTATATACCAATTGATACAGAATATCCTAAAGAACGTATTAAATATATTTTAGAAAACAGTGAAGCATCTATACTTATTTCTTACCATGAAAATGAAATAACAAGTAATTATAAAAATAAAATTATTTTAGATGCAATAGACTATTCTAAAGAGATAAAATACACAAACAAAGCTATTCCCGAAGATTATGCATATATTATATATACTTCTGGTACAACAGGTAAGCCTAAAGGAGTTTTAATAAAACATAAAAATATTATAAATACATTATTATGGAGAAAAAAAGCTTTTAATTTTAACAAAAACATCACCGTATTTCAAATACCTTCATTTTCATTTGATAGTTCAGTAGAAGATATTTTCACTCCTCTTATTTCAGGTGGAAAACTTATTCTTCCTTCTACTGCTAAAATTGATATCAATAAAATGTGTGAAGATATTGAAAAATACAATGTAAAAAACTTTCTTGTAGTTCCAAGTTTATACAAAGTTCTTTTAAAAGAAAAATATGAATACTTAAAAAAATTAAAATTCATAACTATAGCTGGAGAAGATTTTAATATAAACCTAGTAAAAGAGCATTTTGAAAAACTTCCAAATGTTAGATTAATAAATGAATATGGTCCTACAGAAAATAGTGTATGTTCAACATTTTATGAGCTTACAAAAAATGACGCAGAAATATTTATTGGAAAACCAATTAGTAATTGCAAATGTTATTGTCTAAATGATAATTTACAACCTTTGCCTATAGGAATACCAGGAGAACTTTATGTTTCAGGTCCAGGAGTATCAGAAGGTTATTTAAACAGACCTGAAGTAACACAAGAAAGATTTTTAGATAATCCTTATGATAGCAAATATAAATTATATAAAACGGGTGATTTAGTAGAATACAATTCAAATGGCATAATTAAATATATTGGTAGAAATGATAATCAAATTAAACTACATGGATTTAGAATAGAATTGAAAGAAATAGAACAGATTTTATTAAATAATGATGCTGTACAAGATGTATTAGTAACAAAAAAAATAGATTCAAACAATAAATCTATTTTAGTCGCATACTTGATTTTAAAGAACTCATCTTTTGATATAAATATCTTATATCAATCTTTAAGAAAAACTTTGCCACAATATATGATACCAAGTATTATAACTATTGAAAAATTTCCTCTTACACCAAATGGTAAAATTGATGTAAAAAAATTACCTCTACCAAAAATTAAAAAAACTTGTAATGTACGCCCATCTTCTGAATTAGAAGTGACTATGCTTACCATTTTTAAAGAAATATTAAAGAATCCAGAATTAGAAGTAACCGATAACATATTTGATATAGGTAGGGCAGATTCATTAGATATACTTTCAATAAATTCTAGATTGTTTATAAAAAATATTATACTTAATACGCAAGATTTTTATAAGTATCCTACAATTAGAGAACTATCATATTACTATGAAAATCAAATAAAAACAAAAACAAATAATTTAGAACAAATTATTAAGCCAAAACAAACCACTTTACCAGAAAATATTAAGCCAAAAGATTTAAGATTTTCATTTAAAAATGTATTACTTACTGGAAGTACAGGATTTCTTGGAATTCACTTACTAAACTATCTTCTAGAGAATACTCAATGTAAAATACATTGTATAATAAGAAATGAACGTAATATACCACCAAGAAAAAGATTAGAAAACTTACTATCATTTTATTTTTCAAAAGATTATTATGAAAAATACAAAGATAGGATAATCATTATAGAAGGTGAACTTTCTGAAGTAAATTTCGGTTTATCAGAAAATGATTATAAAAGATTGCAAAATAGTATAGATTGTATCATAAATACGGCCTCAAATACAAGACATTATGGAAGTTTAACAACATTTAAAAAAGCAAATATAGATACAGTATCTAATTTAATTTTATTTGCCAAACCTGCAAATATTATTTTAAATCATATATCTACAACTACTGTAAGTGGAAATTATCTAGTAAACAACGATTTGAGCTATATTTATACTGAAAACGACTTTTACATTGGTCAAAATTATAAATCTAATGTATATGTATATACAAAATTTGAAGCTGAAAGACTAATTCTAGAAGAAGAGAATAATGGGCTTAAAGCAAATATATTTAGATTAGGAAATTTAATGGCTCGATATTCAGATGGATGTTTTCAAAAAAATAAACTTGATAATGCTTATTATACTAGATTACTTGCATTAACAAAATTTGGATATCTTCCATATAACTTAAAAAATCAACAATTAGAATTTACACCTATAGATGAAACATCTGAAGCTATTATAAAACTACTTACAATTCCTAATTTATCAAATAATATTTTTCATATTTTTTCTGATAAATTAATTTCTATAGATGTTTTGCTTAAAGTCATAAAAAAATATGGATATACTTGCAAATTTATTGATTATAATAAATTTATTGATAAATTATATTTACAAAAAAATGAAAAAATATTAAAATATATAATATCAGATTTAAATTCTTCAAAAAAATTTGATTATTCATCTAATATAATAATTGATAAAACTTTGACAAATAAATTTTTAAAATTAGTATCATTTGAATGGTCAGAAATAGATGAAAAATATTTAAAGAGATTTTTTGATAAAACTAATTTTACTAAAGATGTAGATTTATAAGGAGGTTCTAATGAAAAACAAAAAAATACAAATAAGATCTAAAATAATCTTCATACATGCAATTGCAATAGCAATTGCATGTATAGGATTTTACATAGTTATTCCATATCTATTAAATTATTCTCCAGATACTATCAATACAGAATTTGATAAACAAGTTTCTGGCGGATTATATTATTATCAACAAATATTATTAGCATCAATCTCTATAATATCTGTTGTATCTTTAATTCTTTTTTTCAGATTAAAAGATATAGATAATTACTTTGAATATATGAAAGATAAGAAAAAATACAAAGATAAAATTGAGTCTATAAAAAAAATATGTTTGAGTTTACCAAGTAAATTGCAAATAATTTTCATTTTTTTACCTTTATTTTTGTCTATTTTTGTATTATTTTTGCAAACATCATATCTAACATCATCAGATTTTAAATTAATGCTTTTAATATTTATACTATCTACAATTACTATTTCTATATGTAATACTTTTACAAAAAAAATGTTTTCAAAAATATTAATAGACTTAGAGAACACATCTTATTCAGGTACAAAAAGAAGCAGTATATCTAGTAAATTATTATTTCAAATAATACCAATTCTTGCTGTTTGTATAATCTTTACATACTTATTTGTTTCAGCAGCTAATCAAAAGGATAATGCCGCTTTATTAGCAAACCTATACATAAACAAATTTAAAGCTATTATTGATAATAATGTAAAAGATCTAGCAGATCTTGAAAAAATAATAAATAATATCGAATTGAATTCAAAAAATGATATATTGTTTATAACAGATAATACTTTCAAATTCAAATATCAATCTGGTGAATTAAGTGATTTCTTTAAAAAATATACTAAAGAATTATCTAGCAAAAATAACCTTAGAGTCTATGATTACTATGGTACTTCAGGACAAGGAATACTTTTCCCTGTACATACAACATCAGGAGACACTTATTATTTAGGCGCTTCTTATACTGTTTATTCTAATGAATCTGTTGTATCTATAGCTTCATTATTAGCAGGGTTAGGAATAATATGCAGTATAATATTATATGCTTTTGCAAGTGACCTTTCTAAAAATCTTAAAGAAGTAACTAATTCTCTTCAAAAAATTTCTAAAGATACTAACAGTATTTCTAATAATAAACTATATATTACTTCATCTGATGAAATTGGAGATCTAGTTGTCACTTATAATAAGATTCAAGAATTAACTATGAAGCATCTAAATCAAATACATGATAATCAAAATCTTTTAATAGAACGAGAACGTTTAGCTTCTCTTGGTCAATTAATTGGTGGAATTGCACACAATTTAAAAACTCCTATCATGTCTATTGCTGGAGCTTCTGAAGGAATCAAAGATTTAGTAAATGAATTTGATGCATCTATAGGCAATCCTATTGTTAATGATGATGACTTCCATGCTATAGCAGGCGATATGAGAGAATGGCTTGACAAAATAAATTCATATACAGAATATATGTCAGATATTTTAACTGCCGTAAAAGGTCAAGCTGTAAATCTTTCGGAACAAACACAACTTGATTTTACTATTGGAGAATTATTTAAAAGAGTAAATATTCTTATGAAACACGAATTAAAACAAGCTGTTGTTTATCTAAATATGTCAATGAAAATTGACGAAGATATTATTATTAATGGTGATGTTAATAGCATGGTTCAGGTTATTAACAATATGATTTCAAATTCTATTCAAGCATATAACGGAAAGCCAGAACAAAGTATTGATATGATAGCTTGGAAAAATGATAATAATAAAATAGTTATTACCGTTAAAGATTATGGACCAGGTCTTCCAGATAAAGTCAAAAATAAACTATTTAAAGAAATGATTACTACAAAAGGAAAAAATGGAACAGGTCTAGGACTATATATGTCTTATTCTACAATTAGAGCTCACTTTAATGGCGATATTACAGTAGAAAGTGAAGAAGGAAAGGGTACTACATTTAATATAATTTTACCATAATAAATTTGTTACTATTAAGATTTTTAATTAATCTGAATAGTAACATTTTTTTATTTAAAAAATACAAAATACTTGATTTTTGTCGAAATAACAATTATAATGTTTAAAATGGAGGCACAAATTTAAAAATTAAATTTCATTTTTAAATTTACCTTCGTATAAAACAGGAAAGGAATAAAAATATTTATGAGAATTGGAAATATGCTAAAAGAGCAAGAAAATACAGAAGCTTTGCAAAATAATAATTATTTATATAAAATTCTTGCAGTTGATGATGAAATAGGAATTGTAGATTCTTTATCTATATTTTTAAAACGTTCTGGGTATTCATTCGCTGGAGAAACAGACCCAGTAAAAGCTATAGAAAGACTTAAAACAGAACATTTTGATTTACTGCTTCTAGACTTTATAATGACTCCTTTACATGGAGATCAAGTTGTAGAAGAAATTAGAAAATTCAATAAAGATTTATATATAATCTTACTAACTGGTCACAAAGATTTAGCTCCTCCATTAGAAACAATTAGAAGACTAGATATTCAAGGTTATTGTGAAAAAAGTGATAAATTTGATCAATTATTACTTTTAATTGAATCTGGTATTAAATCTGTTGCTCAAATGAACGAAATAAAGAGAATAAATGATGAACTTTCAGATACATACGAAAAACTAGAACAAGCATATATGGAAAGTATTCAAACTGTTAGATATACAGTTGAAGCCAAAGATACTTATACAAGAGGTCATTCAGATAGAGTTTCAGAATATTCTGTTTTAATTGGTCAAAAATTAGGACTACCTGAAGAAGATATTGGAAGATTACGTATAGGGGGTCTTTTCCACGATATTGGAAAAATTGGTGTTCCAGATAATATTTTACAAAAAAATGGAAAACTTTCTGATGATGAATATTCTGAAATTAAAAATCACCCTACAATTGGTGTACATATTCTTTCAAATGCTACTATGTTTCAAGATATACTTCCAATAGTTAAGCATCACCACGAAAGATATGATGGAAGAGGCTATCCTAGTCAGCTTAAAGGAGAAGACATACCATATTTAGCAAGAATTGCAGCTGTCGCAGATGCATTTGATGCTATGACATCTAGGCGTGTATATAGAGATTCTCTACCAATTGATACAGTTATTACTGAAATAGAAAAAAATAAAGGAACACAATTTGACCCACAAATTGCAGAGACATTTTTAGATATATTAAAGAATAATTATAGTACTATAAAAGAAATACAAGAAAAATTTATAAGCTAAAAATCAGTTAAATATTGAAAAACTATATGTTTTTCTTATTTATAAAAAATTAAATTATAAAGGGGGGATAATAATGATGACAGCTACAGGAACAAGAGCAGAAGCAAGAAAATCTTTAACAGGAAAATGGGGAAAAGGAGCACTTATTACTCTATGCTATTCTATAGTAGAAGGTGCAATAAGTATGATACAAAATATTGGTCAAAATAATAACAATAATACCTTACAAATTATTTTATCAATATTAGCATCTATCATCTCTATACCTCTTTCTTATGGATTACTTGTTTCTTTCATAAAATTAAAAAGAGATGAAGAAGTAAATACTTTTGATTTCTTAACAATAGGTTTTTCAAACTTTTCTAGAGCATGGTTAGTTGCACTAAATGTATTTGTAAAAATGATTTTACCTATAGGTTTAATTGTTTTATCATTAATATTAACAGGAGTATTCACAGCATTAGCAACTACTGGAAATTCTGTATTTCTAGTACTAATGGTATTCGCAATTATTTCATGTGTTATAGGCTATATATGGGCAATTGTAAGAAGTTTTTCTTTAGTTTTAGCATACTATATTGCTTATGATGAACCTGATTTATCTGCATATGAATGTTGTAAAAAAAGTATTGAAAAAATGAAAGGAAATCGTGGAAATTACTTTGTACTATCTCTTTCATTTATAGGTTGGGCATTTCTAGCAGTTCTTACTTTAGGTATAGGTTTCTTCTGGCTAATACCTTACATTAACGTAAGTTATGTTTGCTTCTATGAAGAAGTTATGGGAAAGAAAGAAGAAAATAACGAAGAAGTCAAAGCTATAGAAGAATAATAAGTATAACAAAAGGAGCGTGTGAATAAGATAATATTCACACGCTCCATCTTTGTTTGTATTCTCAATTTATGTAGAACATTTACGTAGAAATTTTCTACACATAAAATTTTACACTTTAAAGTTTCATCGAAAGTCCAACTTTATGTCTTTCTGTATCTATTTTAATAACTTTAACTTTAACAATATCTCCAACAGACACAACCTCAGATGGATTTTTTATATATTTTTCACTCATTTCTGAAATATGTACTAGTCCATCATATTTTACTCCAATGTCAACAAAACATCCAAAATCTATAACATTTCTAACTGTACCTGTAAGAATCATACCTTCTTTTAAATCTTCAAATTTTAAAACATCTTGTCTTAATATTGGCTTAGGCATTTCATCTCTAGGATCTCTTCCCGGTTTAGAAAGCTCTTCTATTATATCTGCTAAAGTCATTTCTCCTATATCAAGTTCTTTTGCCATTTCTTTAGCATTTACAGATTTTAAATGCTCTCTTAAAGAATTAATCTTTTCTTTATCTCTTAAGTCCTCTTTTTTAAATCCTATTTTATCAAGTAGCTTTTCTGTGGCTTCATAGCTTTCTGGGTGAACAGCCGTAACTTCAAGTGGATTATCTCCATCTATTATTCTTAAAAATCCTGCACATTGTTCAAATGCTACTTTTCCAAGTTTTGGAACTTTCAACAATTGTTTTCTGTTTTTAAGTTTTCCATTTTCATCTCTATATTTTACAATATTTTTGGCTATAGATGAATTTATACCAGAAACATAAGAAAGTAGTGATGGTGTTGCTGTATTTACATCAACTCCTACTTTATTAACAGCATCTTCTACAACTCCTGTTAAACTTTCAGATAGTCTCTTTTGATTTACATCATGTTGATACTGTCCTACTCCAATAGCTTTTGGATCTATTTTAACAAGTTCAGCTAACGGATCTTGAAGCCTTCTTGCTATTGATATTGCGCCTCTTATAGAAACATTTATATCTGGATATTCTTCTGTTGCAAGTTTTGATGCAGAATATACTGATGCTCCTGCTTCACTTACAATTACATATTGTACTTCTCTTCCCGCTTCTTTAATTAAATCTGCAACAAACATTTCAGATTCACGAGAAGCTGTTCCATTTCCAATTGCAATCATATCTATTTTATCTTTGTTAATTAATTTTAATAATTCTTTTTTTGCTCCTTCTGTATCATTTTGAGGCTCTGTAGGATATACAGTAGTATAATCTAAAACTTTTCCAGTTTCATCAATTACAGCAATTTTACATCCTGTTCTATATGCTGGATCAAATCCCATAACAGTTAGTCCTTTTAATGGTGCTCCCATTAATAATTGT
>JAEEGJ010003596.1_pt1 | contig 57978 bp, 50 predicted proteins | sample 8958761 | NCBI WGS metagenome assembly JAEEGJ01 (sample SAMN16246546, study PRJNA631951) | gut metagenome | biome: gut microbiome; feature: rumen; material: RS-attached | host: Bos | place: Iran: Karaj | collected 2018-10 | reverse complement strand
CGAGGCCGAGACCATGGGCTGCAAGGAGGATGTTCTCAGTGGCCGCAGAGCAGTCCTGAATCCAAAGCTGGCGTCCTTCACCTTCGAGTGCTTTCTGCATGTCGCCGCAGACGACGATGGTCAGCGGAGCTTGTTCCAGCATCCTGGCATTGGGATTGGTAGCAGCCAGTTCCTTCATCTTGTCCTTGCTGGTGATGGCCACGAAGTGCCAGGGCTGTTTGTTGACTGCGGTAGGTGCGGCCATACCGGCACGGAGCAGTGTCTCGATTGTGTCGGCACTGATGGCCTGATCCGTGTACTGTCGGATGCTGGTACGCGTCATGATGTTCTCTACGATGGCCTTGCCGTCAGTAGTTGCTGCGGTCTCTGCCTTTTGTTGGTTACCGTTGTAGCAGGCTGTTATTGCGAGCAGCGCTGCAAATGCTGATAAAATCTTTCTCATACGTCTTTTGTTTAGTTTTATAAAATTACGATTAATCTTCCACCTCACAATGCAGGAATCCCATTTCTTTGGCCTTTTCCTCGTTCATCAGGAAGTAGATGGCCTCGCCCTCGTTGCAGAGTTCACCCTTCGAGTTGGTGATCTCCGCACTGATATATGCCAGATTCCGTACCTGTTTTGAGACTTTAGCCCGAATGGTAAGCTCTGGTTCTGTCGTGGGAACAGCCTTGCGGAACTTCACGTGAAGTCCGATGGGATTGTCAGGACTGCAACCGAAACAGTTATACCCTTCGTGGTTGCGCCAAGGGTTTATTATTTTCTTCATGTAATCTGGTCTATCATACTCATAACACCTAAAATCACTTAAATCAGAGGTCAAAAACAGTGCAAACCGAGTGCATAAAACTTGCTTTTTGCCGAGGTGCAGCCTGTTTTCGCAAAATCTTTTTGCAAAATTACGAATAATTACGGAATTATTGCTAAATTTGTGGCGATATTTAGGATAGTTTATAATCAAACCCCAACAAAAGACTAAAATTATGAAACAGAAGAAGAAAGCGGTGAGCACCAACTTTCTGATTATCGCCGCTCTCGCTGCTATGCTGCTTGCGATTCCGGCAATGGTGCAAAGTAAGAAGGGTGAAGCCTCAAAGGCTAAGACCCTTGACCTACGGTCGAGTCTGCTCACGCTCGGTAGGGCTCAAGCAAGCTCGGCTCTACCCTCGTTTAATCGCAGACTTGAAGTATCGTTTGACTATCAGCGTCAGGCTGGCCCTGGTTCCAACCAGTATGCCGTCTGGATTGAGGATGAAAAGGGTGACGTAGTGAAGACACTCTTCGTTACCTCGTACACCACGAAAGGCCGTGCCCGTGGCGGTCAGCAGCCCAAACGTGGCTACATTGTGCGTCCTGCCTGTGTGCCGACATGGGTGAAGACCGTAAAGGCCGACGAAAAGACTGACCAGCAGCTGGATGCTGTCACAGGAGCCACACCACAGGCTGGAGGTACGCAGACCTTCACTTGGGACTTCACTGACGAGCAAGGCAAGGCCGTCCCGCAGGGAAACTATAAGGTCGTAGTCGAAGCCACATTGTTCTTCGACAGTGACATCATCTACTCTGGCACTTTCTCCACCAAGGACAAGGCAGGTGACATCAAGCTTACTTCGACGCTCACCAAAGAGGACGAGCAGCACAAGAATATGGTAACAAACGTAAAGGCCTCACTCAAATAATGGCATCACAAATGAAAGACCAGAACTTCTGGATATTCCTCTGCTTCGGGCAGTCGAACATGGCGGGCCAGGCGCCCATCGAGCAGCAAGACCTGATGGTGAGTGACCGCTTTCTAAGTATGGCCACCACCGACGGGCCTGACCGTAAGTTAGGCACATGGCGCAAGGCCGTGCCGCCACTCTGCCGAGCAGACGCCAACCTCGGCCCTGCTGACTGGTTCGGACGGACATTACTTGAAGCAGTTCCCGAAAATGTCCACATCGGCATCGTGTCAGTAGCCGTCGAGGGCTGTCCCATCACCTTTTTCGACAAGGATCAGAATGCCCGCGTCATCGCCTGCGAAGACCGCGACTGGATGAACGACATCCTCGACCAATATGGGCGCAACCCTTACGAGCGGCTGCTGTCGATGGCAAAGGTGGCCACCATCGATGGTGTCATCAAGGGCATCCTGCTTCATCAGGGCGAGACGGACGCTTACGACCAACAATGGCAAAAGACAGTCTGGAAGATATACTGCGACCTTCAACAGGAACTGAGCTTCGACCCGACGGTTGTTCCCCTGCTCGTCGGCGAGGTGGTGCGCAGCGAGTACGGCGGCATCTGCGGCCACGCCAATCCTACCATCAATGACATGGCTAATCGCTATCCGAACACATACGTCGTATCTTCTGAAGGGTGCCTTCCCTGCGGTGACTATCTCCATTTCTGCGGCGAGGGTTACCGGCTCTTAGGCCGTCACTATGCGCAGCGATATTTGGAAGTAATTAAAAACCATCAAATATGAGGGTCATCATCCTTAATGGCAGCCCGAAGGCTCATGGCAATACGGCTCGCCGAAGATTCAGGAAGAATTGACAGAAACGCATTATATCAGGTAAGAAGAATGGATAATGTAGTCAACAGACGAAGCAGCGAGCGCCATCCGAGCTTGCTCGAAGATGGCCGAGTCGTGACGGATGTCGATGTAATCAACGGATGTTACAAGCTCTCGTGGCGGGAGCGCATCGGGTTCTGCTCGGGCGACCTGGCGCAGAACCTGATTTACCAGACCGTCAGCATCTGGCTGCTCTTTTATTATAATAATGTATACGGGCTCGACTCCGCCGTCGTGGCCGTAATGTTTCTCGTAGTCCGTATCATCGACGTTGTTTGGGACCCGATGGTAGGGGCGATAGTCGACAAGTCGCATCCCCGCTGGGGCAAGTATCGCTCGTGGCTGATCCTGGGTGCCGTGCTGCTGGCAACTTTTGCCGCCCTCTGCTTCTGGAACGGGTTCAGTGGGTCGCTGCTCTATGCCTACATTACCTATATCGGCATGAGCATGAGTTTCACGTTTGTCAACGTCCCATACGCGGCCCTTGGCTCGTCGCTCACCCGCGATACCGACGAAATCACTGTTCTGACGAGTGTGCGTATGGTGATGGCTAATCTCGCAGGACTGATTATCAAGACCTTGCCGCTGGTGATCGTCCTCTTCGCGCCTAAGGTGCTGAATCCGCAGACGGGTGAGATGGAGGCGGTCTATAATACACCCGAGGCTGGAGGGGCCTGGTTTATCACCATGAGCATCTTCGCATTGGTGGGGCTGGTGTTGCTCCTCGTCACATTCTTTGAGAGTAAAGAGCGCATTGTGATGGACAAGAGCGAGAGTGCCCAGGTGAAGGTGAGCGACCTCTGGATGGAACTGGTTCGTAACCGTCCACTCCGCGTGTTGTCGTTCTTCTTTATCATCGCCTTCACCACCATGAGTATCAGCAATGCCGCCGACTCGTATTTCATGACCTTCAACATGCACGCCACGCCGCTGATGACGACGGTGTTCATGTGGCTCGGCACGATTCCGGCATTTATCTTCATGCCGATGGTGCCTGCCATCAAGCACAGGATTGGTAAGAACGGCATGTTCCGATTGTTCCTTGGCATTGCCATCGTGGCTATGCTGTTGATGTACCTCATCATGACCGTCGAGAACCTCAAGAGCATCACCGCCCTGATTTTCGTGGTACAGTTCGTAAAGAGTACTGGCGTGGTGGTGGCTACCGGCTATATGTGGGCACTTGTGCCCGAGGTGGTGACATTCAGCGAATATGCCTCAGGCCATCGCGTGGCAGGCATCGTGAATGCACTCATCTGTATCTTCATGAAGGCAGGCATGGCGCTTGGCGGCGTCATCCCCGGACTGGTGCTTGCCTGGGTGGGCTTCAAGGCGGGAGAGTCGGTGCAGACGCCGATGGCCGAGCAGGGCATCCTCTGGCTCGTCACCCTGATTCCTGCCGTCCTGTTCGTATTGGCCATTTTCGTGATTGGCAAGTATGAACTATCCGACGAGAAAATAGACGAACTAAACGCAGCAGTAACGAATAAATCAAAATAGATATGCAACTGACATCAAATTCCGACAAGATTACAAGAGACTATTTCGACTCTCTATTGATTGAGACCCGCTATCTGGACGCCGTCCTCCCTACGACGGAGATGACGCTGTTCGGAGAGACCTTCCGCACGCCGATTATGACAGCCGCCCTGTCGCATTTGCATAATACGGCCCAGAATGGCATGACCATCTACGCCCAGGCGGCTGCCCAGAGCGGAGCCGTACATTGGGTGGGTATGGGCAGTGATGAAGAACTGGAGGAAATTGTGGCTACAGGTGCACGAACCATCAAGATTATCAAGCCTCATGCCGACAACCGTGAGGTGCTGCGCAAGATTGAGCATGCCGTCCGTGTGGGTTGCATCGCTGTGGGTATGGATATCGACCACGCCTTCAATTCAGAGGGCGGTTACGATGATGTATTCGGACTGCCGATGAAAGCCAAGACCACCGAGGAACTGAAAGACTTTGTCGAGGCTGCTGGTGTGCCGTTCATCGTGAAAGGTGTGCTCAGTCCTCACGATGCCGAGAAGTGCCTGAAAGCAGGTTGTGCAGGTATCGTCGTATCTCACCATCATGGCATGATCCAATATGCCGTGCCGCCATTAATGGCATTACCTGATATCCTTTCAATCACAGGCAGGAGCATCCCCGTATTCGTGGATTGCGGCATCGAGAGCGGTATGGATGCCTACAAGTGTCTTGCCCTTGGTGCCAAGGCCGTATCAGTGGGGCGTCACCTGATGCCGTTGCTCAAAAATGGGGCAGATGCTGTAGCAGGACGCATCAACGAGATGACGTCAGAACTGGCTGGCATCATGGCGCGTACTGGTGTCAGTTCGTTGGATAAGATGGATGCAACGGTAATTCATAGGAGGGCGTTCTGATGTATTTAGGCATTTCATCATCATTGCAGCACAACTCGCCTGAGGAGTGGGCTGCCAAGCACAAGGCTCTCGGGCTGGAATGTGTGAATTTTCCCGTCACTTGTGACGATGGCGAGGATACCATCATGGCGTATAAGCACGCTGCCGACGAGGCTGGGCTCACGATAGCCGAGGTGGGCGTGTGGCGCAACACGCTGGCTGCCGATCCAGATGAGCGCGAGAAATGGATAGACTATGCTGTCCGCCAGCTCGAAATGGCTGATGCCATCGGAGCCGGCTGTTGTGTGAATGTTGTAGGCACGCCCTACGGTCCTCGCTGGGACGGTGGCTACCGTGACAACTTCAGTCGCAAACTGTGGGGAACGGCCGTCCGCATGATCCGCCAGATCATCGATACCGCCCGTCCTCGACATACCAAGTTCTGCATAGAGTCAATGCCTTGGATGATACCCAGCAGTCCCGATGAGTATCTGCGTCTGATAGAGGATGTGGATCGTGCGGAGTTCGGCACCCACCTCGATGTGGTGAACATGATTACCTCGCCTCGCAGGTACTTCTTCAACGACGAGTTCCTCCGCGAGTGTTTCGAGAAACTCCACGGCACCATCGTGAGCTGCCACCTGAAAGATATCTTGCTGAAACAGGAATACACCTTCCAACTTCAGGAGTGCGCCTGCGGCGAGGGTACGTTGGATATCAATCTTTATGCCCAACTGGCCACCGCCGAGAATCCTCACATGCCCATGATTATCGAGCACCTGACTACCGACGAGGAATATCTGGCGAGTGTGCAGTACGTGCGGGAGCGGCTGGCCGATCATTAATTGACAACAAACATTTACGAATATGAAAGCAAACATGATTATCGCAGCTATGCTGCTTTGCCTGATGCCTCTCACGGTCGGGGCACAGGAAACCGACATCAACAGCCGTGACCTTCGCGGCCAGGTGGTTTATCAGGATGATGAAGTGGTGTTCCGCCAGCTCGACGAGCATACTTGGATTGGCAACGGTCACCGAGTCTATAACGAGTCGCTCTACCTCGTCGAGGGTAATGACCGAGCACTTTTGATTGACGCTGGAACGGTTATTCCCGGGCTGGACAAGATCGTGGCAAAGATTACTACCAAGCCTGTCACCATGATGCTGACCCATGCCCACGGTGACCATGCGGGTGGGGTAGGGCCTTTCCCCGAGGTATATCTGAATGCAGGCGACATGCCTCTCGTCCCAAATAGCATGCGAAGCTACAAGGGCCAGATCAAGTATCTCTTCGACGGCGAGGTGATAGACCTTGGCGGCCGCGAGATAGAGGTCATCTTTACGCCCGGTCATACTGCCGGCAGCGCTACGTTTTTCGACAAGGCCCGGCATTACGGCTTCAGCGGCGATGCCTTCGGCTCGACCAACCTGCTGGTGTTCATCAACCTATCGACCGAGATGTACACGGCCGAACGGATTGAACGCTATATGAAGCAGAACGACATCCGTTTCCTCTTTCCTGGCCATTACAGTGGTGACAATCTGGAAACGCTCCAGCGTGTCACCGACATCAAGAATATGTGCCGCGAGATACTGGACGGTGAACGCCAGCCGACTGTCAGTAACGGTAACAATGGCGGCATGGACATGATGGTCGATGACAAGGGTGTCCGCATCAACTTCAGCAGCCGAACGGGAATGAAATAATCACGCTTAGTTTTATAAGTACTTGCAGACGAGATATGCGCCAATGACTTGCAGAAGCAGTCCGGGCCAGCCGATGGTAAAGTCCTCAACGGTGGCTTCGATGCCTCCCGTCAGTGCCAGTTCTCCAAGTCCGCCTGTCAGTTCTGCGACCAGCACAACGCCAATCAGCAGGGGCAGCGTCACTTTCCTGAAGTGCTGTGCCGTGAATCCGGCTATCAATGCCAGCACTGCCAACTTGAACGTCATAACGGGCAAAACATTCCATGTTGGCATACCTGTCAGCAGATGATTTACCAAAGGTGATGCCAAAGCAGCTATCAGCCCTACGCGCCAGCCGAACTTGTAGGCTCCTGCGAGGATGACCAGCGAGAGGGGCGCAAAGATGATACCTCCATGGGGTATGAGGTGGAATACTTGAGGTATCACCAGATTGCAGGCTACGAAGATTGCCGCCCACATATAGGTCTTTGCCTCGTCATAATTCAATGTGTAAAGTCTTGCACTTGCTTCCATAATCGTTTCGTATTTGATGTTAATTACTCCAGTGTATCGGCGACCTCTGCCAGCAGGCCGATGATGGGCAGATGTTGCGGACAGGCGGCCTGGCACTGGCCGCAGACGATGCAGGCCGAGGCCAGTGCTCCGCCTGGACGCCAGCGGTATTCGTTGCGCGCCTCGGTGAGATTGCCGTACATCTTATAGACGTTCATCACGGCGAAGATCTCTGGGATGTGGATGCCCGCGGGACAGCCCGGCGTGCAGTAGTGGCAGGCGGTGCAGGGGATGTCGGCAAACTGCTTCAAGGCCTCGTTGGCCTCTTCCAGCACGCGATGCTCCTCAGCCGTCAGGGGTTGGAACTCCCGCATATAGGACACGTTATCTTCCATCTGCTCCATGTTCGACATGCCGCTGAGCACCACCATCACGTTCGGCAGCGAAGCCGCAAATCGGACGGCCCACGAGGCAAACGACGCATCGGGATTTGCCTGCTGCAGGATGTCCTTCACCGGCTGAGGCGGATTGGCCAGTTTGCCGCCCTTCACGGGTTCCATCACGATGACGGGCTTGCCATGGCGCGTTGCAATCTCGTAGCAGCGACGGGAACAGATGAGCGGATCTTCCCAGTCGGCATAGTTAATCTGGAGCTGCACGAACTCCACGTCGGGATGGTCGGTCAGCAGTTGGTCGAGATGCTCCGGCGTGGAGTGGAACGAGAATCCGTAGTGCCGAATCAGCCCCTCGGCCTTCAGCTTCCGCATGTATTCCCAGATGCCGTAGCGGTTGAAGTTGCCGATGTTTCCCTCGTCGATACCGTGAAGCAGATAGAAGTCTATATAGCCGGCCCCCGTGCGTTCGAGGCTCACGCGAATCTCGTTCTTGGCTTCCTCCTCGCTCTTGGCAGCGAAGTCTGAGCCGTTCAGCTTGTCGGCTAGGTAATAGCTCTCGCGGGGGTATCGGTCGCAGAGCGCAGCCTTGGTGGCCTCCTCCGAACCCTCGTAGATGTAGGCCGTATCGAAGTACTTGCCGCCAGCCTCCATGAAGGCATCCACCATCCGCTTGGTATGCTCCAGGTCGATGTCGTTGGTACCTTCCACTCTGGGTAGCCGCATCATGCCGAAGCCCAGTTTCATACAATTATCAATCAGTCTGTCCATATATTTTCGCCTTACTCGTTAGTGGTAAATTGTCGGAAGAGCCGCCCACGAGGACGATGATATCGTCGGGTTCCAGCACCCAGGTTTGAGTCGCCTCATCCCAGTGGCAGAGGTCTGAGCGGCGAATGGGGATGGTCACGACTTTGCGTTCGCCCGCTTTCAGTGCCACACGGCAGAAACCCTTCAGTTCTTTTATTGAGCGAGAGACATAGACCTGCGCCACCTCTTCGGCATCGCGGTCGGAAGTGTTGGAGAGCGTAAAGCTGACGTCGAAGCCACTGGCAGTGGGCTTAACGTTCAGGTCGCTGTAGGCGAACGTGGCGTATGAGAGACCGTAGCCGAAAGGATAGGCTGGGGCGACGTGCTTCTGATTGTACCAACGATATCCTACGATATCCTGCTCTGCATAGTCGGCGATGAGTTGCTGACGGCGCTCATTGCTGCGATTGCGGGTGAGGTCGACGAAGATATCACCTTGAGCATTATTCTCGATAGTCTGTGGATAGGTGCCTGTAGCGTAAGCCGGTACATCCTCCAGTTTCTTGGGCCATGTCATTGGCAGTTTGCCCGAAGGTGAAATCTTACCTGTGAGGACCTCGGCAAGGGCCTGACCGCCCATGGAACCATTGAACCATGAGGCAAGCAATGCCCCAGAGACCTCGCTCACCGTCGAGACGTCCACTGGTCCGCCGGAAACGATAACAGTCACCAATCGTTTGTTCGCCTTGGCGAGGGCTGCTGCCAGCTCGTCTTGTCCAGAGGGTAGGGTGATGGATTTACGATCGGAACCCTCGGTTTCTACCTCGCGGTTGTCACCGGCAAAGAAGATGACGAGGTCGGCACTCTTGGATGCCTTCACTGCCTCGGTCATGAGTTCGCGGTCGGCAGGCTGAATGGGGCTGAGACGCTTGTTGCGGCTTTCACGGTCGTAGCTCTTGTAGCCAGGGACGTAGGTAATCTTTATTTGGTTGCCAAGGATGGTCTGCAGGCCTTCGAGCGGTGTGATTTCACAACGGGTTTTCACGCCGGCCCCCACGCCACCAAGAGCCATCTTTGTAACGGCATTCTCGCCGATGACAGTGATACGCTTCACTTTTTTCGTGTCTATCGGCAGCACCTTTTCATTCTTCAGCAGCACGATACTGCGACGCGCCACCTCCAAGGCGGTCATCATCTCCTCAGCATTGCCTACGGGCTTGGTGTTGGCAACGTCTTTAGGAGTCGGCTTTACCGTCAGACGAACGCGAAGGATCTCCCTGACGCGTTGGTTGATGACAGCCTCGCTCACCTTTCCGGCTTTCACCGAGTCGAGCAGTGCCTGACCCATAAATCGGCTGCCAGGCATCTCTACGTTCATGCCAGCAGTTACGGCATCGACAGTGGAATGGACACCGCCCCAGTCGCTGATGACCATACCAGGGAACCCCCACTGTTGGCGCAGGATGGTGGTGAGCAGAGCCTCATTTTCCGAGCACCAACGACCGTTCACCTTGTTATACGCTGCCATGACGCCCCAAGCATCGGCCTCACGCACGGCCATCTCGAAGGGGCGGAGGTATATCTCGTGCATGGCGCGATCTGAGATATGCACATCGACGAAGCCACGATAGTCCTCTTGGTTGTTCAGCGCGTAGTGTTTCAGACACACCGCCGTGCCGTCGTCCTGCGAGCCCTTGGTATAGGCCACGGCGAGCATGCCGCTCAGGATCGGGTCCTCGCTCAGATACTCATAGGTTCGTCCGCCTGTGGGGATGCGCTGGATGTTGATGGCGGGGCCGAGTATCATATCTTTGCCGCGCAATCTGGCCTCGCGGCTCATGCCCCGTCCGTAGGCATAGGCCCACTCCGTGCTCCACGTCGCAGCCAGTGCCGATCCTGTGGGGAAAAAGGTGGCCGAGTCTGTTGTCAAGTGGCCGGAGTTCCATGAATGGGGTTCCATTTCTTCGCGAATGCCGAAAGGACCGTCAGCGTATTCTACGTCGGCGATGCCCAGCCGCGGGATGCCAGCCGAGGAAAACATGTTCTTGCCGTGAAGCATGTCGATCTTCTCTTCAAGCGTCATACCTTTGATGATGTTGTCAATCTCAGTCTCGTGACTAAGTAACCTGCTTTGATGCATCTGAGCTTGCTTTACATTAAATGTCTTAACGTATGGATTGGCAAGAGTGAATGGTAACCAACTCTCGCAGAACCATCCGTTGGGATTGCCGTATTTGACGAAGTTTGTCCAGTAGTCCATCACCTCGTCGGCCAGTCTGTAGTCGGCCTCCGTCATGGGTCGCCAGCTGCGATCCAGCGTGTGGAACATATACCACAGTTCGGCAGAATGGAAGGCTCCGTCATGAGTGCCGGGCAGTTTGCGGGCAAAGAGATACTGATAGGCGGGGCGATGGTCAAGCGAGTCGCGCAGGAAGCAGAACTCATCAATCTGCTTGCCCATTGGACGGATATCGTCGAGCGTGCAGCCTATCATATAGTTGGCATCGGCCAAGTGCTGATTGCGGGCGGTATCGTCAAAACTCTCAGTCAGCAGCAGACCGTCGATGTGAGGACGGAAAAGATTCATACCCTCAGCCTTGAATATCTCAAGCAGCCGCTCGGCAGGCACGGCGCGCATCGCCTTCAGGCTGTTATAACCGAATTTATCCATAAAGGCTTTGCCCGTTGCTTCGGCCTGCTTCTGGCCACTGTCAGAGCTACCAAACGAGCCGATGCCGCCTCCGCTCTGAATGATGGCATTCCTGATCAGACCTTTCGACAGGGGAGAGCTGACGAGGTTCTTGATGCTGGCAGCACCCGCACTCTGTCCGAGGACGGTTATGTTGTCAGGATCGCCACCGAACTGCGCGATATTATCGTGTACCCATTTCAGGGCAGCCACCTGGTCGTATGTGCCGTAGTTGCCCGATGTGCCGTCGTGAGTTTCTGCCGACAGATCGGGGTGGGCGAGGAATCCGAAGATGCCAAGACGGTAGTTGATAGTGACGAGAATCACACCCCGTTTGGCCCAGGCGTCACCGTCCATCGTTATCTCATGGCCGTAGCCGTTGAAATAGGCTCCGCCATGTACCCAGAAGGCCACGGGCAGTTTGCTCGTCTGATTTCCTACGGCACTTGCTGGCGTCCAGATGTTCAGATACAGGCAGTCCTCGCTCTGCACGGTATTCTCCTTCCAATAGAACTCATTGCCATAGAAGGTACCGACGGCATTGCCCGGCTGCCAGCAGATGTTGCTGAAGGTGTCGGCCACCTTGACGCCCTTCCACTTCACGACGGGCTGCGGACGTTTCCAACGGAGGTCACCCACAGGAGGTGCTGCATACGGGATGCCTCGAAAAACGGTCACACCACTTGCTGCAGAAGGTACGCCTTGTATCATTCCTCCCTCAACTTTGATTGTGGGGCTCTGAGCCCAGGCAAGAACCGTCATCAGGCTCACTGCCAATAATACTATCTGCTTCTTCATAATATTCACCTGATAAAGTTCATAAACTGGGGGCGCTCGTCGCGCTGGGGAGCGGGATGGCCGTCAGCATGAATCTTCTGAAGCAAGAAGGCCATGTTCGTGGCCAGCGTGCGCATGGTCTGCATACCCTCGGTGTCGAGTTTCACCTCACCCTTGCCCGCTCCGTAGGCGATGTTCCAGTACTGCGAGGTCACCACGGGCATGTTCATCATCTCGAACATCATGTTCATGGTCTGGAGTGTGGCCGTAGCTCCACCGCGACGGCAGACGGCTAGCGCCGCTGCGGGCTTGTTCTGCACCAGATGGCCCGCCGAGAAGAACAGCCGCTGCATCAGCGAGAGGATGCCGCCGTTCGGCTGACCGTAATAGACAGGAGTGCCCACGATGAGCGCATCCGCGTCTCTCATCTTCTCAGTAATCACACTGCACATGTCATCATCGAACGCGCAGCCTGCCCCGTTATTTTGTCGGCAGCCGCCGCAGTTGATGCACATGCGGACAGGCTTACGGCCGATTTGAACAATCTCCGACTCCACACCGTGCTTCTGCAGTGTCGCCTCAATCTCCTTCAGGCAGCAGAACGTGTTGCCGTCGGTTCGCGGGCTGCCGTTCACCAGCAGCACCCTATATTTTTTATCCGTCACTTGATTTAGCATTGCCGACACAGGCGAAACGACCGCCGCTCCCGCAGCCGCCATCGTTGCTTTCTTGATAAAATCTCTTCTGTCCATAAGTATAGTAATTACATTAGTTACAAATTCTTCTTAATTGGAGTTGGCCACCCTGTCGAGATCCTTGGCGAGGCGGGCAATGTTAGAGGCGCTCTCCGAGATGCGGCCCGTGATGTCTGCGACTTCCTCGGCGGGCAGGTCGGGCAGGCTGGCGGTGAGTACCTGCGTGAAGCCACCGATGATGTTCAGCGGCGTGCGTATCTCGTGATACATCTTCTGGATGAAGGCCGCCTTCTCGCGGTTGGTGTCGAGCTGCAGCTGGTAGGCGCGGGTGAGTTCCTCGTTGCGCTGCTCCAGCTCGGCATTCACACTGCGTATGTCGTTCACTGACGTTGCAAGCGACTGCTGCATGCGTATGAAACTGTTCTGCAGCCGGCCGATGCTGTCTTGTCGCGGACTTTCGGTGAGGTCGGTGTCGAAATGGCCCTCGGCGATGCGCTGCGCCTCGGCGTCCAGCTGTCGCAGCGGCTGGATGGCGCGGCGCACAGTCTGGTAGCAGACAACGAGCAGCAGCAGCAGTCCGATGCCGATGACGGCCCAGACGATGGCGAGCACGCGGTAGTAGCGGGCGAAGACATCGCTCTCAGGGCAGACGATGGCGATGCTCCAGCCCGTGCGCTCCAGCGGACGGTAGAAGATGAACGCGTCGCGGCCGTCGACTATTGTTTCTACCATGCCGCTGCGCCCGGCAAGCATCGACCGTCCCAGTGCCTCGATGTCGCTTCGGGCTTCGGGGGCTGGGTCGCTGAAGATGGTCTCGCGGAAGAGCTTCGCCGTGTCGGGGTGAACCAGATACGTGCCGTCGCGCCCTATCATGATGGCCGAGGAGTTTGGATATGGCTGTAGGGAGCTGACCGAGGCGGAGAGCCACTTCAGCGTGAGACTGGCGGTGATGGAGCCGATGTAGCGACCCTCGGCGTCACGCATCGGACAACAGTAGGAGGTCATGATGTCGGGCGAGGATAGTGTGCCCTCGTTGTAGTCGTCGAAGGCATCAGTCCAGCAACTGGTGCCGAGCGAGCGCGGCGTCTTGTACCACACGGCGTCGAAATACTCGAACGGCCCTTCCCTCACGGTGGTGATGCTGTCGGGGCCGCGCAGTGAGTAGGCGGAGTAGTAGCGTCCCATGTCGGGGAAGTAGTAGGGCTCCATCGAGATGGCGAGGCCCGTGAGGAAGTCGTAATCCTCGATGCCACGGCGCGTGTAGGCCAGCAGCGAGTCGGGCTCGAGATGGCTGGGCACGGTGCGGGCCATGAAGTTGGTCACGAGCTCCGTCTCGTCCATGATGCCGGTGATGCGCTCGGCGGTATTGTCGAGCAGCTGCGAGGCATGGTCGATGGCTGCGCGTTGGATAAATTGCTTGCAGCGCTCGAACAGGACGTCGGAGAGCAGCGTGAAGGCGACGGCGATGATGAGCGTGATGATCAGTCCGAGGCGCAGCGAGAGGTGCTGCCGGATATAGCGCAGTGGTCGTTTCATAGGGCGGTCTCCTTCATGAGTTTGTCCAACAGTTGTGTGATGGTTTCCGAATCCTGCATGATGACCGCTTGCCGCTGCGCCATCTCCTCACGCGTCATTGAGGCAGCATCGCGGCAGATGGTCTCTGCCTCTTGGCAGAGCCGCTCCACCGGCTTGGCCATCTGCGCCGTCATGTCATGCACGAAGTTCGTCTTCTTTACCTCGTAAGCCTGCACCTTAGCGTAGGCTGCCTTCAGCTCCACGTTCTGCTTACTGAGCGTCACCTGCTTCTGCTGCATCTCCGTCATGTAGGCATTCTGCGCCTGTTGCATCTTTGCCAGGCTGTTCTGCAGTCGGCCCGCCTCATGCTCGTGGTGTGCATCGGGTATCGGTGTGTCCAAGTTGCCGTTGGCGATGCTTTGTGCGGAGTCTGCCAGCCAGTGCAACGGACGCAAGTGTCGGCCTACGACGGTGTAGAGCACGATGAGCAGGATCACTACGCCAGCCATGCCCCTGAACCATAGGAACCACTGCATGCGTGAGTAGCGGCCGTAGACATCTTCTGCCGGACATACGGCCGTAAGTACAAACGGCCTGTCGCCCAAGGGCTGCGTGAAGATGAACATCTCGCGGTCCTCATACACCAGTTTCCGGTAGCCGCTCTCCTCGCTGGCAATGAAGATGCCGAGTTGGGTGCTGTCGCGGCGGGTGACATAGAGTTCGGCGTTGGGCAATGTCTGATGCAGTTTGGCCAGGTAGCCGTTCTCCTCTATCAGCCGGTCGATGGCCGCGCGGTTCACTCTCACTTGCCCACCTTCCAATCGCGCCGACATTTCGTTCTGACGCAGTGTGTTGTCTATCCGCAGCGCCGTGGTTTCCATTGCCTGCAGTGTCGTGTCCACCGTTTCGTCGAAGATGACGTCCTGCGAGAACTTCGCCAGCAGTCCGATGACTACCACACTGATGGCCGTCACGAGACTCGCCACCCATAGCGTCAGCTGTGTGGTGAACGACGTCCGTACCTTCTGAATGATGCTCGTCATACGCGTTGTTATTGAAAGTCGATGGCTGCCAAAACCAGGAACATATAGTGGGAGGAACCGCCGCCGAGGACGTATTCGGTCTGCTGCCAGAGGAAGGGAAACTTGAGCAGTTCGGGGAAGTCGGGACGGATGAGAGCGGTACCACTGACCACACCACCAGGGATATAGCTCCAGTCGGCACGATTCAGTCCGTAGGCAACAGTCGCGCTACGGGCTCCCACGCCTGATGCAAACGAGGCGGTGTTGCTGCCGGGATGACAGCCCAGCACGAAGTTCAAGGCGTTATAGACGGTCTCCTTGGGGAAGATGTCGGGATAGGCATCGGTCAGGAAGTAATACTCAAAGCCGAAGCGCTGGATATCCCATCCTGCTCCCCAGATGCTGGGGCGGTAGGGTACACCGTATGGGGTCTCGGCGGCCTGACGGTCGAGCTGGGCCTTGTAGTCGGCAAGGGCGGTGCGGAAGGCCGTGGCGAAGGCGCGGTAGGCCTTGCGGTCGCGGCTGCTGACGCCCTTGGTCTGACTCTTCGCCTCAAGCTGTTTGGCAATGCGGGCGGTGAACCAGCCGGTGCGGGCAATATTTTTTATGATGGCGTCCTGCCGGGCGAGGATAAAGTCGAGGTATTCGGCCTCACCCGTGGTCAGATACAGTTCGACGGCAGCCTGAAGTTTCATGCCCGCCATGCGATCGTTCACTTGTGTCTGGTGATAGAGTTCGGCGGCGATGTCAAGGCACTCTTGGCCCAGCGCATCGTTGAAGCCACGAAGCGCGCGGGCAGCTCCGGCCAGTTGGGCAGATGTAGAGAGGGCACGCATGGGATTATCTTCCGTAAAGATCCATCGGTCGTCATCGTTTCCCATCACACCGTCAGTCATCGCAGCAGCATCGCCCAGCATGGCGTATTGACGGAGTGTGCTGCAGATGATGCCGCGATAGATTCGGCCCAAAGCCTGATAGCTGCGCACGACGGTCAGCGCACCGTTCTCCACCTGCTGCAGGATGTCGTTCTTGCCGTCAGGTTCGTGGATTTCCACGCGATGGCGGGCTTGGTCTATGGCAGTCACGTCGATGTCCGGACGGAACTGCTCGTAAGCCAATGCAAGGATGTAGGCCTCGCCAGCCTGCGACTCCACGCGCAGGTCGAAATCGCCGGCATCGTGCCAGCCGCCGATGTTGACACCCGGCACGCGTTCGCCCTCCTTATATTTACTGAGACCGGGCCGCTGGTCGTAGCCATCGATGTGGTTGCCGACGCGCGCCATCAGTGCATCGTCCAAATGGCAGGCGTCATGCCAGACGCGGTATTTCTCAGCCACTCGCACATGGCACATCTGGACGGGCAGGAAGTACTCGACGACAGGCTGCCAGATACCACGCTCATAGACATCGCGGGCAATGCGGAACACACTCGACAGACTGTTGCCATAGCGCACCTGATAGAGTCCAGGTTCTGTCACGTCGCTGAAGTCGGCCGTGAGGTAGCGGTATCGCAAAAATTGTCCCCAGACCTTCGCCGGCATCTCGCGGACGACGGTCTCCCCGTCGGCACCGATGCGGACCAACCGGACGTTGTCCACCGAGTTTTCGCGCTTGTCGGTCTCGATGACGACACGCTTAGGCTGTTGGGGCAGGTAGCCCACCTGCGAGGTCTGGATGACGGCGGAGTATCGCCACGTCTCATCGATGGCGGGCGTGATGAGCCAGCGGACGGCTCCCTTCGTAACCCCCGGCGCTATCTCGCTGCGCAGCACAAACCAGCCATTGTTATGGTTCATGCGGCCGTCGAAGAGCTTCAGGTCGCCAGTCTGCGACTCCACCGTCAGTCTCTGGCTACGGTCATCAGGGCGGGAGGTGAACTTGCGACCGATGGCGTAAGGCGCAGCGATGATGTCGTCGGCACGAAGAGGGCTGTAGCCAGTTCCGTCCAACTGTGCGAGGTTAGCCTTCTGTCCACGGCCAGCGAAGTAGTTACCATCGTGGCCTCGGTTTGTGGGCACTTGAAGTAGCGGGGTGTTCGGCTGTTGAGGATAGATGCCGCTCTGACCGTCCATTAGCCAGGGCTTTCCAAAAAGTTCGCCAGGAAAGAACTCCAGGTTGAAACCAGCCTTCCCCAGCAGGAAGTCGGGCACGGGCGTGTCGAGGTCCACGGTCACGAGAATACTCTTACCTTGTGGTTTGACAGTGACGGTATAGTTGACATGCCAATCAGGATAGACCATCGGGTTGAAGCCCGTCATGTGGCGTGAGGAGTCGGGATAGCAGAGTGTGGTGACAATCTTCCCGCCTTCGACGCGGCGGCTCAACTGCTTCGGTACGGGCTGCCACTGACCGGGCGTCGCCTCCAGTCGGATGTCGCCGTTGGTGGCAATGCGGTGTCCGTTCATAATCACGCAAACACCGCCCTGGTGCCCCTCGGGGTAGAAGTCGCTGAACGCCATCACGTCCGTCCCACCGGCATTAAAATATCCGTCGCTATTCAGCTTGAATGTCTGTGCCGAAGCTGTGAGACCAGTCATCATCAGGACCGCCGCTCCCGCCGCTGCCATCGTTGCTCTCTTGAAAAAATATCTTCTGTCCATACGTTTAGTTATTGTTTATTCACAAATGACGCTCGAAGCAAAAGCAGAGTCAAGCTTGCTTAGACTATGCCTTGCAAGAAGGAATTGCAATAAAATTGAATTCTTCTTAATTTTTGGGGCAAATATACAAAAAATTGCCGAACATTTGCTATATTTGCACAAAGTTTTGTGATAAATTATAAAAAGTTACCAACATCAAACGATTAGATATGAACACAAAGACTATTTTCGCCGCTCTCGTGCTGATGGCACTGACGGCATGTAAAAACAACGTGAAGGAAACGGCAGAGATGATTGACCTGCCTCGTGCAGAAACCCCTGACAGCGTGGCAAAGGCCATGGATGGCTTCTTCGAGCAGGCCGCTGCCGACTCGATGGACATCCACAGCGTGATGATTGTCCGCGACGGTAGCGTCATCTACAGCCGTTGGCAGAGCGAGGGCATGGACACCGTACCGCATGTACTCCACTCTGTCAGCAAGACATTTACCGCCACCGCCGTGGGTCTCGCCATTGCCGACGGGAAGCTGGCGCTGACGGACAAGGTCATCGACTTCTTCCCCGACAAGCTCCCCGCCGACGTGAGCGATAATCTGAAGGCGATGACCGTACGCGACCTGCTGACGATGTCGTGCGGACACGACGAAGAACCGACAGGGCAGCGCGAGGAGGGCGTAGACTGGGTACAGGCCTTCCTGGCACATCCCGTCGTGCATAAACCTGGCACGTTCTATCTCTACAACAGCCTCGGCACCTATGTGTGTTCCGCCATCGTGCAGAAGGTAACGGGCGAGAAGGTGGTCGACTATCTTGACGCCCGCCTCTTCCAGCCCCTCCACATCGACAAACCCAAGTGGGAGGAGAGTCCGCAGGGCATCAACTGCGGAGGCTGGGGTCTCTACCTGAAAACCGAGGACTTGGCAAAGATGGGCCAGTTGCTCCTGCAGAAGGGTGAGTGGAACGGCCAGCAGTTGATTCCCGCTGAGTGGGTCGCTGAGATGTCGAAGAAGCAGGTGGAGAGCATCAACCCAGGCACGCGTATGGAGGACGCCGCGGCCAAGGGCATGACCCCTGAGACCAGCGACTGGATGCAGGGCTACGGCTACCAGATGTGGCGCTGTCGTCCCGGCTGCTTCCGTGCCGACGGTGCCCGCGGTCAATACATCATCGTCGTACCTGACAAGAATGCCGTCATTGCTATCACCTCCGATAACGGCGACCTACAAGGAGAACTCAACCTCGTGTGGGAGCGCATCCTGCCGATGCTGTAGTAACATTAATAAAAAAGAAATCCCCCGAAGGGCTGTAGGCTTTCGGGGGATTACTTTTGAAACCAGTGCCGTGCGACCGACACCTATTATTATTTAAATAGCAGCGGCGCCATCTCCTTCAGGCTGCGGCGCCAGGTCAGGAACTCGTGGCCCGTGTTGGGCGAGACGTAGCCCACGGCCTTCTGGCCTGCGGCATTGAGGGCCTTGACACTCTCGTTGATGCCGTCGGGACGCTCGCGCGAGCCGCAACTCTCGAAGATGAGTTTGGGCTTGGGCACGCTCTTGTCGTCCAGCTTCAAGTCGGTGGGCATGTAAGTTCCACCGCTGAGCAGACCGTAGTAGCTGAACACGGCGGGACGGGCCAGCGTGATGGCCTTGGTCTCCATGCCGCCCATCGACAGTCCGGCCATGGCGCGGCTCTCGCGCTTGGCGATGGTGTTGAAGTTCGCGTCGATGTAGGGCACGAGCTCGTCGACGAGCACCGTCTCGAAGGCCTTGGCGATGGCACCGCGGTCACGGCCCGGGCCTCGTGGCGCCTCGTTCGTCATACCGTAAGTCATCACGATGATGAATGGTGTCACCTTTCCTTCTGCAATGAGGTTGTCCATGATGAGGTTGGCGTGGCCCTGACTGCTCCAGGCCGTCTCGTCCTCGCCCCAACCATGCTGCAGATAGAGCACGGGGTACTTCTTCTTGTCCTTGCCGTAGGTGGGCGGCGTATAGACGAAGGCGCGGCGCACCTGCTGCGTGCTCTCGCTCCAGAACAGCACCTGCTGCACGTTGCCGTGGGGCACGTTCTTCATTGCGTAAAAATCCTGGTCGTGGGCGGGTATCTCGATGCCGCTCTCCCAACGTGTAGAACCGTAGTAGTTCAGCGTGCCGGGGTCGTTGACGGTGCCGCCGTCGACGGTCAGGTGGTAGTAGTGGAAGCCCTCGTCGAGCGGGCCTTCGGTCTGGCCTGTGAACGAGCCGTCGTAGGCCTTCTTGAGCTTCGTGCCGCCACGTCCGCCGAGGCCGAGGCTGACGGTTACCTCATCGGCGTGGGGAATATCGACGCGGAAGCGGGCGTAGCCCTGTGAATTGACCATCGGGAACTCCTGGCCCGGCTGATTCTTAGGCGACGGAACAAAATCCTCCTTTACGCCTTCCAGTTCAGGGAATGCCAGCTCGGGTTTGAACGGCGTGCGCTGGGCCTGCTGCTGACCTCGGCGACCTTGGCCCTGCTGGTCCGGACGGCGCGGCGGACGGTTGGGCATCTGCCACAGCGGCGCCTTCATGTCGCGGATGTACTCGTAGGCCATCTTGGGTTTGTAATCGACGTCGAAGGGCAGGGGATAGTTGTTCTGACCGAGCCACGAGTCGCGGTCGCTGAGGTTCCAGAAGGTCACGCAGTCGATGACGTCCTTGTGCTTGCGGAAGACGCGGAACACGCGGGCATATTGGTCGGCGAGGAATTGCTTCAGGGAGTCCGTCACGACGGCGCCGTCGCGGCTGAATGCCAGCTGACCGCCCATCTCAGTGTTCGCGCGAATGTCGAGCTCGGTGACGTGGATGTGACTGACCACCTGCTTGTAGAGCGAGAGCGCCTTGTCGATGTCCTCCTCCTTCGGGCCGTAGATGTTGTAGTGGCCCTGCATGCCTATGCCGTGGATGGGCACGCCGGCATCCTTCATCTTCTTCACCATATTATATATACGCTGGCTCTTCACGGGGTCGCACTCGTTGTAGTCGTTGTAGAAGAGCAGCGCGTCAGGGTCGGCGGCGTGGGCATACTCAAAGGCCTTGGCGATGAACTCGTCGCCGCAGAGCTTGTACATCACCGACTGACGGTAAGGATCCTCCGCGTTGGCATCGTCGGTCATCGCCTCGTTCACCACGTCCCAGGCATAGACCACATCCTTGTAGCGCGACACGACAGCCTCGATGTGGTTCTTCATGCGCTCATAGAAGACCTCCTTCGTGGGGTTGTCGTTGGTCATCCATCGGCCAATCTGCGAGTGCCACATCAGGCAATGGCCGCGCAGCTTGATGCCGTTCTGGCGGGCAAAGTTGGCGATGCGGTCGGCACCCTCCCAGTTAAACTGTCCTTGCCTTGGTTCCGTCGGCTCGGGCTTCATGTCGTTCTCGGCAGTCATGCTGCTGAACTCCCGTTTGATCATAGCCTGCTGCTCTGCGTTGGTCACATTGCGCTGGTTCACGGCCACGCCAATCAGGAAGTAATCCTTGTAGACGTCTTTCAGCCCCTGCGCCATCGTTGCTGCACATAATGATAGCAGCACTGTCAATACACTCATTCTTTTCTTTTTCATCTTTGTGTTGGTTTTAGGAATGAAACAATATACGATTTCACAAAACTTATTAAAATTTGGAGCAAAAACAGTGCAAACCGAGTGCAGAAAACTCGCTTTTTGCCGAGGTGAAGCCTGTTTTCGCAAATTTTATTTGCAAATATAGTGATAATTCGGGAATTATGCTTATTTTTGCCACAAAAATTAAGAATAATTGTGAAACGAATTGAACATTAAAAACGATTATGACTATGACTTACAAAAGCTATTCCCTCATCTTCGCCCTTCTGCTTGGCCTGACGGCATGTGCTCCAGCTCACTCAAATGATATCGTTGCAGAAGGTGAAACCCCTGTGAAAGTCTCTGATTCGTATAGCTTTACCGAAGGGCCTGCAGCAGATGCAAAGGGCGATGTCTTTTTTACAGACCAGCCCAACAACAAGATTTTCCGTTGGGACTGCGAATCCGGAGAGATAACCCTGTTCACCGATCAGAGCGGTCGCTCTAATGGGATGTACTTCGATGCCCAAGGCAACTTGATCGCTTGTGCAGATATGGACAACCAGCTCTGGAAGTTCGATATAGATGGTCATCCCCAGATACTGATAACCGACTATCGCGAAAAATTGCTGAATGGTCCCAACGATGTATGGATCTCGAAGGACGGCAGTTATTATCTGACTGACCCTTATTTCAAGAGAGACTATTGGACGCGCGACCCTGAGCGCCAGCAACCTGTAGAGGGCTTGTATTATCTGGAGCCAGGAGGCAAGCAGCTGGTCATGCTCGACTCAACGCTTAACCAGCCCAATGGTCTTGTCGGAACACCCGATGGGAAATATCTGTATGTGGCTGAGGCAAAGGCAAACAGAATCCTGCGATATGACATCCAGACGGACGGCTCCCTCTTGAATCGGCAGGTGTTTGCCAATATGGGCTCGGACGGGATGACGATCGACGACCGGGGGAACATCTATCTGACCGGCGACGGTGTGACCGTATTTGACAAGGATGGCCAGCAGATAGCCCATTTCCCCATTCCCGAGGACTGGACAGCCAACGTTTGTTTTGGTGGAAAAGAACGTAATATCCTATTTATTACTGCCTCAAAGTCCGTTTATACCCTGAAAATGCTTGTCCACGGAGTAAAATGATTATCTGATAATCATCGACGGCGGGCAGTCGTACATCACCCGTGCATGGTTGGTGCGGATGAGCTGGCTTTCAAGACGCTGTCCGGATGTGCGGTCGATGATGTCGCGATAGACCTCGCCATTGCGGTAGACAACACCGTCCTCCCGCGAGAAATATTCGTTCTCACCATGAATGTGGAAGGTATGGGGCTGCTGCTCCGTGGCCCGCAGTTCGCCGCATAGGTATTCCTCATCCGTCCAAAGGCGCAGCTGATAGGTATTTCGAGTGTCGTTGCGAAAACGGTAGTCGATATAGTTGTACGAGATGCTGGTGCCGGTGCCGAAGGGAATCTGTCGGCCAAAATCGGGGAAGAGGTCGAGGCCGTCGTGGTGATGATGTTCCGTAATGGTCAGTTCGCTGTGCAATACAAGCCAGTGGATGAGGTTCGACAGCTGGCACATGCCGCCGCCGATGCCCTGCGAGGGCTTGCCCTTGGCGATGGTCAGTCCCTCCTTGTAGCCCTTCCGCTTGGTGGTGCGCCCGATGAGTTTCCATACGGAGAATGTCTCGCTAGGACGAATCACCAGTCCGTCGATGTGCTTCACCGCCAGCGCCAGGTTCGTCGCTTTGTTCTCCTGCAACTGCATGTTCACGTTGCCCAAGCGACGACGGATCAGCGAGTTGTGGCGATAGACCACCACGGGTAGCGACTCCTCCGTCCGCTCTCTGGCGAACTGTGTCTTCCGCAGCATGTCCTGAACGTGACGCTTCAGGATTTCCTTCTCCATCGACAGCCGATAGGTGAAGGGTGATATTTCGCAAAACAGTTTCCGTTCCATGACCTTATAGTTTATCTCTTTTATTGCAATTTTCCTAAAATATGTTGCAAATATAGCTATTTAAAGCGAAATTCGCTAGATTTTCACTAACTTTGTGCCAGAAATTAACAAAATTATTAGGTTTTACAGCGTATGAAAGAAGAACATTATAAGTTGTTGGTCAGTCAGATAGCATCACTGATCGACGGTGAGAGGGACTTGATTGCTGTGATGAGCAACGTGGCTGCGGCCATTCACCAGACGATGGGATTCTGGTGGACGGGATTCTATCGTGTGGTTGGCGACGAGTTGGTGCTTGGCCCGTTCCAAGGCCCGGTTGCTTGTATGCACATCCCATACGGGAAGGGCGTTTGCGGCACTGCCTGGCAACGGGCAGAGACAGTCATCGTGCCTGATGTGGAGCAGTTCCCAGGCCATATTGCCTGTAGCAGCGAGTCGCATTCTGAAATCGTTGTGCCTGTCTTTGGCAGCGATGGCAAGGTGATGGCTGTACTTGACATTGACAGCGAGCGGTTGGCCACATTCGATGACATAGACCGCAAGTATCTCGAGGAAATTTGTAAACTGATGGAATTCAATTGTCACTGAAGAAGTGATTTTCCACACAACTGCTAAAGATTGTTAAGGTTTTGGGGAGAGTTGAAGGGATTTGATGAAAAGTCCTTATCTTTGCAAGCAAATCTACGTTTAATTCTTAAATTGTAAATCTATGGCAAAGCAATTTTCCAGTCTTTTGAAGACTTGTGTGTGTGGAGTGATGCTCCTGACGGGAGTGTCGTGTGAGAAAATGAATGTCGAGGGGTCTGACGATGAAGGCTCCAAGGCAAACGTCGTGCTGCGTGTAGGCAGCATCGAGCAGGTGCCGTTTCCTGTGGCTACAAGAGCCACGATAGGGGAACTCTGCTCGCATCTCTGTTTCCATATTTATGATGATGACGGGGTAAGGGTGGACTACGTGAACCAGAAAGTGGACGATGAACGCTTTGGGGTGGCTTCGTTCCTGCTGGAAGCGGGCCATTATTATCTGGTCGCTGTGGGGCACAGTGGCTCAAAGAACCCCAGTTTCAGTGCTAATGAGAGGGTCACCATCTCTGGAAGTGAACTGGGTGACACCTTCTGGTGCTGTGAGGATTTCTATGTGGCGGAGGATGTCGTCAATCTAGAACTGGTGCTGAAACGTATTGTTTCAATGGTGCGCTTTGTCTCGACGGTGACGCCGCCAGAAAACCTGAACAAGATACTTGTCAAGTACAAGGGTAGCAAGGGAACGTTCAATGGACTGACCGGCTATGGCAGCACCACTACCAACCAAACGGTGGATATTTATCCGTCTGCAGAAGACCGGGAATACGAGTTCTATTTGATTCCAAGAGCAGAGGAGGACGAGATTGACGTATCTTTCAAAGGTTATTATGTAGATGATGATAACGTCATCCATTCCGTAGGAGGTTGTACGATTGACGGCGTTCCCCTGAAACGCAATAGCATCACGATTTGTAGCGGAAACCTTTTTGATGATACGGACAGGTCGGCCTCTGTGGTCATCAAGGTGGCGATAGATGGCTCTTGGGGCGAAAATACCGTCTTAAATTTCTAAATAAATTGATTTTTATTTTGCATTTCGCTCGATTTGCACTACCTTTGCAGCCGATATGGATAGAAAAGAGACTAACGACGTGCTGCGCAGGAACGTGGCGCTGCTGTCGAAAATCGGTGAGAAGGAGGCGGGGATGATGCCCGCCATAGAGGCGCCGCTGCCATCGGTGGAGCAGGTGAAGCAGATCGTGACGCTGGTGAAGAGCATCATTTTCCCAGACTACTTCAACAAACGACAGCCCGACGAGGCCATCCGCTCGTATTATATCGGTGTGCACATGGAGGAGCTGGTGGGACTGCTCACGAAGCAGATTGCTCACGGACTGCAATTCTGTGAGGACTGCGAGCAGATACGCACGAAGGCTCAGGTGTATGGTGAAGCCGAAAGGCTGGCTGGTGAGTTTATCGACACGCTGCCGGAGATCAAACGGCTGCTGTATACCGACGTGGAGGCGATGTTCGATGCCGATCCTGCTGCCACGAACTATGGTGAGGTGATTTTCTGCTATCCTGTGATGAACACGATGACGCACTACCGTGTGGCGCATCGTCTGCATGAGTTGAAGGTGCCTGTGATTCCGCGTATCATCACGGAACTGGCTCACTCGAAGACGGGTATCGACATCCACCCAGGTGCGCAGATTGGTGAGTATTTCTCCATCGACCATGGTACGGGTGTCGTCATCGGCGAGACCTCCATCATCGGCAACCACGTGACGCTGTATCAGGGTGTGACGCTGGGTGCGAAGAGTTTCAAGTACGACGAACAGGGGAATATGCTGAATATCCCGCGTCACCCAATTATCGAGGACAACGTGACCATCTATTCCAACGCCTCGATCTTAGGGCGCATCACTATCGGACACCACTCTGTGATTGGTGGTAACATATGGCTGACGCACTCTGTTCCGCCGTATTCGCGCATCCAGCAGTCGAAGGCTATCGATGCCGGATTCCAGGACGGCGCAGGGATATAAAGAATGGCTTCCAAATCGGAAGCCATTCTTTATATCTTTTATTTCCCTCTGACGTAGCGGATGGGCTTTTCGACCTTTGTGGTATCGGATGCACCTTCACCGCGAGAGCGAGAGTAGTAGTACCAGTCGTCAACCCATGAGTCATAACCCCAACGGTAGTCCCTGTAAGGCGTCGAAGTGTGGTAAAGCTCGAATTCGACATTGTTTCCGCCGTCATCGATCCAGCCGTAGAAACGGTCGTTGTTCAAGTGGTAGTCAGAGATTCTCAGCGAAGTACCCTCTTCGACGAAGTAGATGTAGATGGTGCCAAAATCGACTTTCCAGTCAATATGGTTGGCAACGTAGTCCCAAGGGGCGTCGCTGTAATAGTCGACCCAGTATCCGTTGCCGCTGGAATAGGCGTATGGATCCTTCAGGAAAGTGATCTCCGTATAGGTGGCGTCGTAGGAACGGCCGTCGTAGTAGGAAGAGATATACATATTCCCTTTCCAGGTGCCTTCGAGGGTGTAGGCGATCTTTTCGTCTTCGCAGGAAGAGAACGAAACGGTTGCAGTGGCTATGATGGCCATCGTCAGGATGTTGTAAAATAACTTCTTCATAATCGTAACAGTTTAATTGTGATGGTGCAAAGGTAGCATTATCTGAGCCATTGCGCAAGTGAATTGTCCTAATCGTCGGTAGGGATTTCCCTATTCTTGTCTTTTCCTGTCGCTTACTCTTCGCCCAGGTGCATGCTCTGGGTAACGTCTATGTCGGACTGCAGACTGCCTTCCTCCTCCGCCTCCCTGGCATGGCCTTCGAGGTATTTCGCATAGGCGCGTTCGATCTCTTCGAGCTTCTTGTCGCGCAGGTCCATGATGTCGCTGACGGCATTGCTGTGCTTCTCGTTGAGCAGGTCGGCGGCCTCTTTGAGGCTCTCTGGATCGTCGGCCATGAGTTCTGCAAAGCTGCTCTTCTCTTCCAGAAGTATGGCATCCATCTGTGCCTTACACTCGTCGTGGAGCGACTTGGTGGCCTCTGTCAGGACGTCGCAGCGGCGCTTGTCTACTGCTGGCATCTCGCATATCAGGAGGGTGCTGCCGGAGTCGCCTTCGTCCGTCTTCTGGTGGATGATCTTGAACTCCGGGTGGGCGTAGAGAACGGCTTGCCCGATGTAGCGTCATCAGTTTGTCCATGCTGTACATGCATAGTTTGACGAAGAGCATCGACTTCATGGAGTCTTTGATCACTTGTGGAGTAATCTCATGGACATAATAATTCTCCGCAATGATAATCTCGGGGCCTTCAGCATCCTTGGGCGCTATACCGAGGGTTGTCCTGCGCTGTAGGAGAATCGTCTTCAGATCGTCTTGCGAGAGCATGACGGGTGCTTCCGAGCCGATGGCATCCTGATAGATGATCTGCAGGTTGGCGGTGATACAGCCTGGCTGGTAGAGCTTCCGCAGGAATTCGACCTCGTTGAGTTCGATGTCGAAACTCAGATTATTGTGTATCAGTGAGGTTGTGGCCCTCTGTACGAGTGCCAATTCTGGCACCGTATTGTCTGGCGACTCTATATTCTCATGGAAGTAGAGATCGTACGTGAATTCTAATGTCTCTTTATAATCAGTGCTTGCCATTTTCTATCTTTTTCCCGAACTCTGGGTCGATCTTTAGGGTGGCGGTGACGATGTAGGTGAGTGAGCAGGCGGCAATGACGATGAGGAAGAATGTGGGATAGCCGACGGCTTCCTGCAGGGCTCCCGCAAAGAGTCCCGGTATCATCATCGATAGGGCCATGAAGGCAGTGCAGAGAGCATAGTGGGCTGTCTTGTACTCACCCTGACTATAATATATAAGGTATAACATATAGGCAGAGAAGCCGAAGCCATAGCCGAACTGTTCGATGAAGACGCAGACGTTGATGATGAACAGGCTCTCAGGCAGGGCATAGGAGAGGTAGACATAGACAAGGTCGGGCAGGGTGATAGCCATCACCATAGGCCAGAGCCAGTGCTTCAGTCCGTCACGGCTGGCGACGATACCACCGAGGATGCCGCCTAATGTCAGTCCGATGACACCGACGGTGCCCTGTACCAGTCCGTATTCGGCTGGCGAGAGGCCGAGTCCGCCCTTTGCGCTGGCGTCGATGAGGAAGAGGGCACTGACCTTGGCGAGCAGACCCTCAGGCATACGATAGAACAGCATGAAGCAGATGCCTGCCCACACCTGTGGCTTTTGGAAGAAGGTCTTCAGCGTGTGCCAGAACTCCTGCATAATCTGTCGGCCGTGCATCTTCTCTATGCCTTTGTCTTCAGTAGGACGCGGCAGGATGTAGTGGTGCCACAGCCAGAAGGCAATGAAGAGGCCGGCCATGCCGTAGAACATCAGGCTCCAAGAGTATTTCACGTTGCGGGTGACGACCTCGAGGTTGCCTGCCAGCATCACCAACAAGCCCTGGCCGACGATGGTGGCGATGCGATAGAACGTGCTGCGGATGCCCACGAAATATGCTTGGGCGTGTTGTTCGAGACCGAGCATATAGAAGCCGTCGGCAGCGATGTCGTGGGTGGCGCTGGCAAAGGCCATCAGCCAGAAAAACGCTAGCGATCCTTGCAACCAGTAGGGGGCAGGGATGGTGAAGGCGACACCACCAAGGGCAGCGCCGATGAGCAGCTGCATGGCGACGATCCACCAACGTTTAGTCTTGATGATGTCGATGAACGGACTCCACAGGGGCTTGATGACCCACGGCAGATAGAGCCATGATGTGTAGAGGGTGATGTCGGCGTTCGACAAACCGAGGCGTTTGTACATGATGAGCGAGATGGTCATCACGGCCACGTAGGGCAGACCTTCTGCGAAGTAGAGGGTGGGCACCCAGGCCCAGGGAGACTTTTTCATTATCTTTGAACTTTGAACTTTAAACTTTGAACTTTATGATTACTCATATAGTTTGCTGATCTCGGCATGGCGGTAGTAGAAGAGGAGGATGTCATCATAGGTCTTACCGGCCTCGCCCATGACGGCAGCACCGATCTGACAAAGGCCGACACCATGACCCCAACCCTTGCCGTGGAATACGAATGTCTTCTCCTGACTCCAGACTCCTGACTCCTGACTCCTAATCTCCACCTCGAAGGCGGAGGAGAGCAGATGGGTCTCGCTGAGGGCGCGACGGATCTCGAGTTCCTTGCCGATGGTGAGCGTCTTCTTAGTACCGACGATCTTCAGTTTCCAGATACGGCCGCTCTTGCCACGCTCCAACGGGATGAGATCCTCGATGGTGCCGAAGTCGTCTTTCAACTTGCGGTTGACGAGCTCGGAGAGTTGTTGCTGTGTGTATACCACCGTCCAGCGGTAGAAGTCGGGCGTTTCTTTGTCGTACTCCTTCATGACCTGCGAGAGGATATGCTTGTCGCTGGTGTTGCACCAGGGGTCGTAGATGCTCTCGAGGTAGGGCTTGGGTGTGTCTTCCCAGCAATACTGGAACTCTTCCGTTTCACCACCACAACATTTCGAGAAGCGAGCATCGCAGATCTCGCCGTCGTAGGAGAGCACCTGTCCGCGCGTCTCGCTAACGGCTTGTTCCGCTTTCACACGATTGCCACCGCCGATGCCCTGATAGCGCTGGCAGTGGTCGTCGGCACAGACGTCGAAGATGGTATGGTCTTCACGGTCGTACCAGCGGATGATCTCGTCGTCTTTCTTGATGAACGAGAAGAAATTGTCTGCTCCGCTGTCGAGACGGCGACGTTTCTCCATTTGTGCCAGGAGCCACGAACGGGAAATAACGGCGTGGGCCTTGAGGAACTCGATGGAAGCGGTGGGCGACATCTCGCTGGCGATAACACTCGTTAGGTATCGCTCTACCGGCAGTTCGTTGATGGCAACGATCTTGTCGGCCTCAACAACGATGCGCAGCGTACCCTCAAACTCTTGTGTCTCCTTGCGCTCCCAATGGAAGTCGACACCGATGGTGACGTCGCTGAGTGAGAACGTGGCGTCTGGTGCCTGCGGCGTGAAGGTGAGTTCGCGATACTGCGTGCCTCGCCATAGGATACCGCCCTCAGAGAACTCGACGGTCTGCGGTCCAGTGATCACCTCTCCCTTGGCGACGTAGGCCTGATTGAGTTGGAAGGCAATCTTCTCAGCTGTGACGATGCCGACAGTGACGGTGGGCTCTTTGGAACTTTGAACTTTGAGCTTTGAACTTTGAACTTTATCCTGTAGGCGGTCGATGACCTGCTGCAGTTGTTCCTTTGAGAGCGAAACCTCGTTGAGGATGTTGAGGGCTAACTCTGGTGTGAGACGCTCGAAGTCCTCCTGTCTGGGGGTGATGATGAGACCCGCCATGTCGAGGGCTCCAGGCGAGATGATATACTGGTCGTCGCCTTGGGCATAGTAGCAGTCAGGGCGGTGCTTGCCGCGTGGGAAGACCACCGACAGATAGTCGTCATTGCGTCTCCAACTGACAATGTTCAGCATCGGCTCTGTGTCGCCGTCCTGCATCGGAAGGGCTTCGTAGAGTCGCAAAAAGAGCTGTTCGTCGCTGTATTGTGAATGGCTGCGGATAAGCAGGGCAGGGCAGGGATATTCCTCGATGAGGGAGATGTCTTCGCCATCGTTGAGGTTGATGATGGTGGTGAGGTTGCGGCTCAGACGTTGCCAGGAGAGTTGTAAGGGCAGTCGTCCGCTGGTGCCAGCCTGGAAATGGGCGTGGTCAGGGGCTGAAGCGCCGCACTTAGGACCGTTGTAGAACACCATCATCTCAGGATACTCTTCGAGCAGTTTGTGTATCTCGCCGTAGTTCTCTCGGATGCGCTGAGGCTCGTGCTTGACGCTGGGGATGGTGAAATGTACTGGCAAGATGGGGTAGGGGTTCACAAGCAGGTCGAAATGACTATCAACGGATTTCTTCGTCTGCTCCTTCGGGCGGTTTGCCTCGCAGAGGAAGCAAGGCCGATCGGCAATCACCTTCTTATCGATGCTGGCACCTGTCGATACCATACGGGCTGGGTTCCATTGTACTTTTATCGACGAGGCCCCCACCGTTAGATCCCGCGTCTTCACATTGCGCAGATCCTGATAGCGGCGACTGGCATCGTCCCATTTCTCCAACTGACGGTTGAAGAACCGTTGTAAAGCCGAGTCGTTCATCAGTTCCTGTTTGCCCTGCAGCATCTGCTGACGGGCAAGGATCTCTAGTGTGCGCAGGCGATCCTTATAGAGATTGTTTGCATTGATGCGGTCGATGCTAAGGGCGGCGTCGCTGTTACCTCCCCATCGGCGACAGAGATAGAGTTCTGTGAAGATGCGCCCGATGCGATAGTGGCGCGAGAAGATAAGCCCTAATGCATAGTCCTCACCATAAGATGTGTTTGGAAAGCCAATCTGACGCAACAGCGGCGTGAAGAAGGCACGAGGGGCACCTAGGCCGTTGATACGCAGGGCATTGTTGGGACCGTTCTCGTCAGTCCACTCAGCGTGGTCTATCAATCCCGGCGGCAGGGTGTTCAGTTCGAAATCGCACATGCGGTACGAGCCGATTACCATTGCCGCATTCTGCTTATAGAAGGCTTCGACGACCTGTTGCAGGGTCTTCGGCGAGGAATAGAGATCGTCTGAGTCGAGTTGTACGGCAAAGCGTCCGCAGCGGTCATCATTGATGGCTTGGTTCCAACAGCCGCCGATGCCGAGATCCGTGCGCTCAGGGATGATATGCACGAGCCGCTCATCGTGGATGGCCTGTAACAACTCTGTAGTCTTGTCCGTGGAGTGGTTGTCGACCACGATGACATTATATTTGAAGCTCGTTTTCTGCGAGAGGGCTGAGTTCACAGCATCGCAGATGGTCTTCTCACGGTTGTAGACGGGGATGACGACGGATGCCTCGACATCAAACTCCTGTTCGTTGAAGTCCGGCCTCCGATAATACGAGGGGTCTATCTTCGCGCCGATTTCCGCCAGATGGGCGGTGGCAGCGTGTTCCATCTCGATCTGCACCTCGCGGTTACGAGGGTTCACGTAGTCGAACTGCTTCACGCCTGAGGCACGTGTATCCAGTTCCTCTTCCGTATAAAGCTTCTCATCGATATGGAACAGTTGTCCGTTACGGCTCAGGAAGAGGCGCAGGCTATAGAGACCTGCGTGACGGTAGTCGGCTTCACCAGCCTGCATCGCAAAGGTATGCATCAGAGCGGTCTTCACCAGTAACAGCGAGCCGAAGTCGAAGTCGTCGCGGATGCTGCCCGTCTGATAGTCGATGACGGGGTGGGGGGTACGCTTGCCGTCGATGAGGTCGTAGTGGTCGGCATAGACCATCGAGGCGTCAGAGTCGGATGCCACGCGGAGGATACGTTCCAAGGCCCCCTCGCCCAATTCCAGCCTCGTCGATTTCGTCTGCAGCAGCACGTAGTCTGCCTTCGCATTCTCTGCAATAGTCATTAGGGTGTTGCTGCCCGTGAGGTTGTCGACAGTCAGCTGCTGACAGCCTTTCAGTGTTTCGTCGCCGTCAATGGGCTGCGGGTCGGAGGTGAGCAAAAAGATGTGTTGCACCGTCTTGCTGGCCTTGAGTTGTGCCACTGTCCTAGCGACGGCGTTCATATCGTCGCAGGGCAGAAAACAGTCTATTTTTTCTCTCATGAGGGTATTTTAGTAAATTATTAATGCGCAAATTTCGTAATATTTTTCGAGAAAACCAAATATTTGAAGATTTTTTTCTAACTTTGCACACGAAAATGGAGATAAAAGAGGAAAAAAAGGTGCTTCTTGGGCTCTCGCCCGACGAATTGAAGGCGATTGTCCGCGACTTGGGAATGCCCGCATTTACGGCAGGGCAGATTCTCAAGTGGCTCTATCAGCAGCATGTGACGACCATCGACGAGATGACCAATCTCTCGAAGGCGAACCGCGAACGGCTGAAGGAGCAATATGTCGTGGGTGCGATGGCGCCCATCGACTGCCAGCGCTCTAAAGACGGCACCGTCAAGTATCTCTTTCCCGTGAGGCGTTCAGAGTATTCTGAGTACTCTGATGATTCTGGGAAATTCGTCGAGACTGTCTTCATCCCTGATGGCGAAAGGGCCACGCTCTGCGTCTCCTGCCAGGTGGGCTGCAAGATGAATTGCCTCTTCTGTCAGACTGGCAAGCAAGGCTTTGAGGGCAACCTTACAGCTGCCGACATTCTCAATCAGATTTACGCCCTGCCAGAGCTTGAGCGCCTGACGAACATTGTCTTCATGGGTCAGGGTGAGCCGATGGATAACCTCGACGCGGTATTAAGGGCTACGGAGATTCTGACAGCCGATTACGGATATGCCTGGAGTCCCCGTCGCATCACGGTGAGCAGCGTGGGCATCAAGACAAAACTCAAGCGATTCCTCGATGAGAGTGAGTGCCACGTGGCTATCTCGATGCACTCTCCCTTGCCGGAACAGCGCCGGAAACTCATGCCTGCCGAGGGACAGATGTCTATCACAGAGGTCGTTGCCCTCCTGCGACAGTACGATTTCAGTCACCAGCGCCGTTGCTCGTTCGAGTACATCTGTTTTGGCGGACTCAACGACACGCCTGTCTATGGTCGTGAAATCGTGCGACTGCTACAGGGATTGGATTGCCGTGTGAACCTCATCCGTTTCCACGAGATCCCAGGTGTCGACCTGCCCGGCTCCGACGAGAAACGCATGGAAACCTTGCGCGACTATCTGACGGCTCACGGTGTGTTTACCACCATCCGTGCCAGTCGTGGTCAGGATATCTTCGCTGCCTGTGGCCTCCTCTCCACAGCGAGGAAAGGTGAAAAGGTGAAAGGGTGAAAGTAATCATAAAGTTCAAAGCTCAAAGTTCAAAGTATACAATGGATAATAGAAAGATTCGCGTGGCAATCACGCACGGCGATACGAACGGTATTGGTTATGAAGTGATACTCAAGGCATTCGAGGATCCGACAATGTTCGACCTCTGTACGCCCATCGTCTATGGCTCGCCCAAGGTAGCCTCTTACCATCGCAAGGCACTCAGCCTGGAGACGCAGTTCTCAATCATCGAAAAAGCTGAGGACGCCCGTGACGGACGGCTGAACCTGCTCTCCACCTTCGACGAGGAGGTGAAAGTGGAGTTGGGTACGCCTACTGAGGAGTCTGACTCCGCAGCCCGCAAAGCCATAGCAAAGGCTAAGGAAGACCTGCAGAAGGGCCTCTATGATGTGCTGGTACAGGCACCGATGAAGTCGAGCGCCAACCCCTCGAAGGAAGATCGTTCGCTGACGATGATGGTGAGTGACCTTGTGCGCATCGGTCTCGTCACCACCCATCTGCCTTTGAAGGACGTGCCCGCCGCCGTCACCACAGAGAAGATTGTCGACAAGGCCGTCATCTTCCACAACAGTCTGCGTCGCGACTTCCGCATCTCTAATCCCCGCATCGCCCTGCTCGCCCTCAATCCGCAGCTAGGAACAGAAGAAGAGAAAGTGATTCTGCCCGCCATCGAACAGTTGGAGGCGAAGGGCATTCAGGCTTTCGGTCCCTATGTGGCCGATGACTACTTCGGACAGCAGATGTATTACGAGTTCGACGGTGTGCTCGCCATGTTCGACGATCAGGGGCTCGTTCCCTTCAAGACGCTTGCCATCGATGGTGGTGTGAAGCTCAAGGCGGGTATCAGCGCCATCTGCACCACGCCCGACCACGGACCAGAGTTCGAGATTGCCGGCAAGGGACAGGCAGACCCCTCTTCGCTGCGTCATGCTGTCTATACTGCCGTCGACATGTATCGCTACCGCAAGGACTACGACGCCCCCCTGGCTCATCCCCTGCCGAAGCTCTATCACGAGAAGCGCGAGGACGGCGACAAGGCGCGTTTTGCCGTGCGCATACCGCAGAAGAAGGGCGACGATGCAGTGCCTGCAGAGATGGAAGACTGAGAAATTTTCGTTAAATTCTGCCAAAATTGCAGCTGTTTCAGAAATAATGTGTAATTTTGTCAGCTCAAAAACGAAGTGAACGATAAAAATGGATCTGCAAGCCATTAAACAACGGTATGGAATCGTAGGCAACTGCGAGGCATTGAACCACGTGCTCGACGTCGCCCTGCAGGTGGCACCCACCAAGCTCAGCGTGCTTATCGCAGGCGAGAGCGGCGTGGGTAAGGAGATTATCCCCCGCGTCATCCACGACAACTCGCCGAGGAGGCGCGAGAAATACTTCGCCATCAACTGCGGCTCCATTCCAGAAGGAACCATCGACTCTGAGTTGTTCGGACACGTCAAGGGCTCCTATACGGGTGCCATCAACGACTCTCCGGGTTACTTCGGCGCGGCTAATAAGGGCACGCTGTTCCTCGACGAGGTGGGCGAACTGCCGCTGGCCACGCAAGCCAGACTGCTGCGTGTGCTGGAGAACGGAGAATACATCCCCGTAGGTGCCACAGAGGTGAAGAAGACCGATGTACGCATTGTGGCTGCCACCAACGTCAACATTCAGAAAGCCATCAGCGAAGGCCGTTTCCGCGAAGACCTTTATTATCGTCTGAACGAGGTGCCTATGCAGATGCCGCCGTTGCGAGAGCGTGGTGAGGACATCGTGCTGCTGTTCCGTCTCTTCGCCATGCAGATGGCAGAGGAATACCGGATGGACAAGGTGGTGCTGACCGACGAGGCCAAGCAGGTGCTGATGCGCTACAAGTGGCCGGGCAACATCCGCCAGCTGAAGAACATCACGCGCCAGATCTCCGTGCTCAGCCCCGAGCGTACCATCACCGCCGACATGCTGCGCACTTTCATCCCGCAAGACCACGAGACTACCGAGCTCGCCACCATCCATCGCACGGACGGTGGAGATCACAGTTTCGAGAACGAGCGCGAGATACTCTACAAGATACTCTTCGAGTTGCGTGGCAACGTCAACGAGATGCGCCACGAGATGAGCCAGCTGAAGAAGCGTCTCGACGAGGCCCAGAGCCAACCGCTCTCTGCCCCTGCTGCCGCCTCTACCCATCTCGCACCCATCACCCCCATCTCGCCCATTACACCCATCACTTCCCCTGCCGCTGTCGATGCGATGGCCGAGGAATACATCGAGCCAGAGAAGGAACCTGAGAACCTCAATCTCAACGACCTGGGCAAGGCGATGCTTGAAAAGGCCCTCGAGCGTAATCACGGCAACCGCCGCAAGGCAGCGCAGGAACTGGGCATCAGCGACCGTACTCTCTATCGCCGGCTGAAACAGTTCGGACTGGCCACTATCCTGTTGCTGTGCCTGCTGATTCCCACGTCGTGCTCTGTCAGTTATAAATTCAACGGCGCCAGCATCGACTACTCGAAGACAAAGACCATCCAGATTGCCGAGTTCCCCATCCGCGCCGCTTACATCTGGGCACCCATGGGACCGATGTTCAATAACGAGATTAAAAGCCAATTCTCAGATCACACCCGTCTGGAACTCGTTAAACGTAACGGCGATCTGAAACTTGAAGGTGAGATAACGCGCTATGACCAGCGCAACAAGGGTGTATCTAGCGAAGGACATTCATCGATGGTTGAGCTGTCGATGACCGTCAATGCGCGCTTCACCAACAACACAAACCACAACGAAGACTTCGAACAGCAGTTCACTGCTACTGCCAGCTACGAGTCGACGCTGTCGCTTAACGCTGTGCAAGATGAACTCGTGGCAGAGATGGTGAAGAATATCTGCGAACAAATATTCAATGCCGCCGTAGCAAACTGGTAATGGAGATATTAGAACTGATAAAGCACCCAGAACGGATGGATCGCGACACGCTTTACGAGTTGCGCTCCCTGGTGGCGCTGTATCCCTACCACCAGACGCTCCGCCTGCTGATGCTCCAGAATCTCTATCTGCTCCACGACTCTGGCTTCGACGAGGAACTGCGTCGTGCCGCCATCTATATCACTGATCGCCGTGTGCTCTTCAACATGGTTGAGGCCGCCCACTATAAGCATCGTGCTGTTTCTGCCCCTCAGCCGGGGGGCGGTAACCGCACCGCTGAGTTGATCGACACCTTCCTCGATGCCATCCCCCAAGAGGAACCCGCTCCGCGTAAGCGCCGTCCCACGCCTGCCGATGCCGCCATCGACTACGTGGCCTATCTCCTCGATACCGAGAGTGACGCGCCTCAGACGGAGCCGGAATCCGTGCCAGAGATGCGTGGTCAGGATCTCATTGATACATTCATAAATGCTGACAAAGGGCGTTTTTCGCTCAGCGATGTGCCACTGCCTGCCGACGAAACCCCAAAAGAGCCCGAAGAGGCCGAAGAAGAGGTGGGAGAAGAGTATTTTACTGAGACTTTGGCCAGAATTTACATCAAACAAGGCAGATATTCGAAGGCGCTTGAAATTATTCGGCGATTAAGTTTGCAAGTTCCGAAAAAAAATGCTTACTTTGCAGACCAAATACGCTTCTTAGAGAAAGTGATCATAAATAATAGTAAAAAATAATTAGTCAAAAAAATGTACACATTATTTGTAGTTTTAATTGTCGTTGCAGCACTGCTAATGATTGGCATTGTGCTCATTCAGGAGTCTAAGGGCGGCGGTCTCGCCAGCCAGTTCTCTGGTTACAATCAGATCGGCGGTGTCCGCAAGACCACCGACTTCATCGAGAAGACCACTTGGGGCCTCGCTGCCGCCATGGTCGTTCTTAGCGTACTTTGTGCATACGTTGCTCCAGGTGCCTCCACTGGTGGTTCCGTGATGGAGAACTATGAGGTGCCTGCCACCAACCCGAACAATCTGCCGGGCTTTGGTGCCAGCCAGACCAAAGACGCAGCAGCCCCTGCAGCACCTGCCGCAGAGGCTCCCGCAGCAGAGGCTCCAGCAGCCCCTGCACAGCCAGCCAAGTAAAAACACTTAGTAGAACTTGACGATCTCGTTCAGCGGCCTCCTGTCAGGCCTGTCGGGTTCGGCTGCTCTATATCCCAGGGAAATGACGGCCATGATGGTCTCGTTCTCTGGGATATTGAATGCTTTTCTCAGTCCGTCGGCGTCACGCATACCCATGATGAGTGTGTCAAAACTCATCGCACGGGCTTTCAGAATCAGGTAGCAGTTGCTCAGACCGTTGTCGTAGGCACCCCAGCCTTCACCCACCTCATTGGTCTGCTGGCCCTGGAAGGCTCTTGTGCCTAAATCCACGTCAGTTTTCGCCAAAGACCTTCTAACGGTCCTCGAGGATGGCTGCTAAACCAATAGCGGGCGAAGAGATACTGGCAAATAACCATACCACATCCAACCATGACGGCGTAGGTGATGCCTAAATAGTTGTAGCAGGCCAGGCCGTATCCGCAGAAGATGGCGCAGCCGATGACGGACTGGAGCAAATAGTTGGTGAGACTCATCCGGCCGAAGATGCAAAGATGGTGGAGCACCCGACGGACACCCTCGAAAGCATACCAGGCAGAGACGATTGCCGAGACGATCATCAGCAGGATAATAAAGTTGTAGATAGGCTTAAGCCAAGATTCTAATGAACCGAAGTCCACGAAACTCAGGACTATCACCACGATGGCTGATCTCACAAGAATCTGATGCCATATCTGCAAATTGCGTCCCTCATTGTAAAAGAGTCTCTGCCGTCCCAACTGCATACCAAGAATAAACAGGCAGAGTAGTTGCGTCAATCGTCCGCTGAAGATATTGAACCGCAGATTCACCTCAAACCCGTATCGCAAATTTGTGAGTGTATTCTCCCAGAACGTGCCGTGTTCGTGTGCGCTATTAATGATGCCAGAGATCTCGTAGAATCTGGTATGGTCTATCTCGTAACCCGTCAGCAGACAGTAAAGCTCCACAGGCTGTATGGCCAGCAGGGCGATGATGCACCACACCCACTTTGACGGCAGATAGCTGATGGGGATAAGCAGCAGGCCGTAGCACGCATAGAGCATCAGGATGTCACCGTCGTAGAAAGCCACGTTGATGATGCCGAACATGAACAACAGACACATGCGCCAGGCAAAGCGCAGGGAGAAGTTCTTGCCTTTCTGCTGCTGGTTGTCGTTCATGATGAAGAAACTCAGTCCGAAAAGCATGGCGAAGATGCCGTACATCTTGCCCGATAGCAGCCAGGCCAGCACGTCGGCCACCGTTTGGTCGCTCGCCAGCGGGTGGACTATCGGCTCCTGCGTGAAGATGTTGAAATGCTCCACGGAGTGATACAGGATAATGCCGGCCACGGCGATACCTCTCAGGGCATCGGCCACATCGATTCGGGTGTTGGGTAAATTGCGGGTTTTATACATCTTTCTTCGTGTTTTATCTATTTCCTCACGATGACACTGCCGCTGGCCTGATGGGTGGCCAGTATCAGCACTTCTGCTATCTGTACATGCTCAGGGGCGTTGGCGGCAAAGACGGCAACGTCGGCAATGTCGTCGCCCGTCAGGGGTTTGATGCCTTTATAGACTGTGGCAGCGCGGTCGTTGTCACCGTGGAAGCGGATGTTGCTGAAGTTGGTCTCCACAAGTCCGGGCTTCAGGTTCGTCACGCGGATGGCGGTATTGGCGACATCGATGCGAAGTCCGTCAGAGAGTGCTTTCACGGCAGCCTTCGTAGCGCAATAGACGTTACCGCCTGCATAGGCAGCATCGCCAGCCACAGAGCCGACATTGATAATGTGTCCGCGATTGCGTTCCACCATACCCGGCACAACGAGGCGTGTCATCGTGAGCAGGCCCTTGATGTTCGTGTCGATCATCGTTTCCCAATCGTCCATACTGCCTTCATACTCCGGCTCCAGTCCAAGCGCCAGGCCGGCATTGTTCACCAGCACGTCTATCTCCTGCCATTCTGCAGGCAACTCCTGGATGTACTTTGCCGCCTTCTCGCGGTCTCTCACGTCGAAAGCCAGCGTCAACACGTCAGAACCTTTTTCCGTCAGTTCCTTCTTGATTTCATTCAGACGGAGTTCGTTTCTTCCCGTCAGAATCAGCTTGTCACCATTCTCGGCGAACTTTCTTGCACAGGCGAGTCCTATCCCGCTTGTGGCTCCTGTAATCAATACGATTTTATTCATACTATTGTTTTGTTTGTTAAATCTAATTTTTTCATCTTCTTATTTTGATCCATATACTCTCTCTCATAATCATAATACTTTCTTCGCTCCGGGAATCAGTCTTACCAGCCAAGTGAGCACAAACGAACAGATGGTGGTAACGATACCGATGAACATAAACTTACCAAAGGCTCCCATCCAGATGCTGTCGGTGGCATATTGCAGAACTATCATCAGTAGTAGATGGAAGATATAGGCGCCATACGACTGAGCGGCACACCACTGCCAAAACTTGCTGTCCCAATTGCCATAATCGCGGAACAGCCAGAGCAGTCCGAAACAGATGAAGACACACAAGAGCGATTCGTAGATGCCAAACCACTCAGCAACGAAGTCATTCCAAGCCCCACCATCGCGAAGATAGATACCCAATGCCAAAGCACATCCTAACACAAGTGATATGGCTCCAGTGGTGTTACCCATCTTTTCGAGCCAGGCAAATCTTCGTGCCAGAATGCCGACGACGAACATCATGACGTATTGCAGATAGTGGGCAGGCTCCATCGGCAGCGGGATGATGCCAAAGGGCCAGATCCAATGATCCTGTGGGCTGACCTGTCGGATCAGATAACTACCAATACCCATCACGCCGCCAAATATCAGCAGTCCGATGATGGTAGGTCTCGATGAGCACTCGCCATCAATCGGCTTGCATATCTGTCGTATGAAGGCGTAAATCAGACAGAACACCAGCAGACTCTCGATATACCACATGTGCCCGATCTCCGGCTTGCCTGACAAAACAGAGATCAGTCCGCCCATCAGCAAAAGCGGAATACCCAGACGCATCAGTTTCTTCCGCACAAACACCTTTATTCCTTGTTTGTCGAAACTCGCGGGTACAAAGTAACCAGAAATCAGGAAGAACAGTCCCATAAAGAAGGCCGCATTGACCGAGAAGAAGTGCCATATCCAAGGCATAAACTCTGCAGGATTGCTGGGATGGTAAGCCCAGCCGCCACCATCGCCGTATGCCTGACCAGCGTGGTGGAATATCACCAGCACCGTCAGACACACCTTCAGATTGTCCAGATATAAAAGCCGTTTCTTACTCATAATCTTGCCATTTGACGCTGCAAAGATACAAATAGTTACGGAATGTACCAAATTTCTGGGATAAACAGTATGGTTTTGTGACCAGTGACACATAAAAATGCCGCCGACATACCTTTGAGGGGTACGTCAGCGGCAGATGGAGAGAGATTACAACTTACCTGATTGCACGTCGGCTCTGCATAACTCCCAACCTCGGAGCATGGCGAAGTAGTCGAGACTACTGGTGCCGTTCTCTTGGATGGCCATCGCGGCTCCGAGAGCCATCCACCTCGATGGCTGTTCAGAGGGGATGCCGAGAGGCTCGTCGGGCTGGATGCCGGTTAACTTCGAGACGTTGTTGATATACGCCTCGGTGTTGTTTTCCGACTCCGGCGCCCAGCGACGGATGATGGTGCGGATGGTGTAGAGACGGTGCTTATGATAGTAAGTCCGCGTGAGCAGGTAGAACGCTGCTCGCCAGCCGTACTCCAATGATTTGAACTGGCAGAAGGCAGCATCTTGCTGACGCTCTGCGAGACCTTTCCACTGATCCTTACTTCTGCGGATATTCAGTGGGTTGCAATTACGAATTCCTCGTGGTGTCATAATTTTCAATTTTCAATTGTCCGCTCGGCTTTGCCGCTTGCTACCGAAGGGACGCAAGAATTATCAATTTTCAATTTCCTTAAAACCTTCCTGTCCTAGTTGAATACTTGAATATTTGAATGTTTCTACCTCACAAAGTTTACGGCAGTTCCTGAAGGATTTTCCTATAGGTGCCGTGGGCTATGCGCTCGATGATGCCATCCTGAAGGAATCGGGTGATGTTGCGCGAAGCCGTTGGCTGAGAGCACTGGAATGAATCCATCATCTGCTGCGTCTTGAACTCATCAGGCAGTTTTCGGTAGCAATCGTCAAAACGGGTAGTCCTGCGGCGTACCACGAACTCCTTGTTCTGGTCGGCAAAGTAGTTGAACGCCATCTCACCAAAGAAGAACTGCTGGCACTTGTATTGGATTTCCATTGCCAGGCGGCAAAGCCGCTTGTCAACATCATCCATTGTCAGCGTCTTGGACTCCTGCCACTCATCCCAATGGCGCATCAGGATGAAGGGCAATGAAACGCCTATGCCGTAGTACGGGATTCGCTTCAAGAGTGTTCTATCTGCTTTATCGCCGTTGAACTCTGCAATCTCCAAGCGGCTGGACTGCCAATCAAAGGTCTCGTCGTTGAGAGGTTCGATGGGGATTTCCCCTTCGACCCGATCCAAACGATAAGCCCAAGTGCGAAGGGTCTCATTGGCACTGGGATCTCTCTTCTGATGCCGCTGAGCCATACCCTTGTCAGGCAATGGGATCACAGCAAGTCGGGTGCTCATACCCGTACCGAAATTCCTCTGGTTCACCTTGCGGTGCAGGGCATACAGCGTGCCGGTATAGATAAAGTTCCAAAACGGAATTGTACGCATTAACAGTTGCAATTATTTACCTTAACTGCACCTCAATGAAGCTGAGTAAGGCGACAATCAGAGTATTAATAATTTTATTTACAAACACAAAAACTAAACTAGATTGAATTATGGCTATTAAAGTAAAGACCAACCTGATCAGCGTTCGCCGCACCGTGTTCACTCCTAATGTAGAGGTGAAGGAGGAACTGTCGGTCCTCTTTTGTGTGTTTGTAAGTCCGTTTTCTGCATTTTCTTTTGATTTTTTTGTGGTGTCAGAAAAAAGTTGTACCTTTGCAACGTCAAAGAAGAAAATGAAGAAGATGAAATATAAGATTATAATAGTACTGGTTTGCGTGGCGCTGCTGTCGGCCTGCGGTAAGGACGACGACGAAACGAAGACGCCACAGACACGGACGGTGCTCGTCTATATGGCGGGAGAGAACTCGCTGTCGGACTATGCTGAGGAAGACCTCAAGGAGATCATGGATGCTTCGTTTCTGCTGACGGAGGACGACCAGTTGCTGGTGTGGTTTGACCGGGCGAAGGAAGACGAACTGCCCTGGCTGGCCCGCATGGTGAACGGTCAGCTGAAGGACTCGGTGTCGATCGCCGATATGCAGATCAGTGACAAGGACGAATATTCGAGCGACCCGCACGTGTTTGAGAAGGTGCTGACGTATGCCTACGGCCACTACCCCGCCACCCAAGGCTACGGCCTGGTGCTGTGGAGCCACGCCTCGGGCTGGCTGAAAGCAGACTCCATCGCCTATTCGAGGGCCTACGGCGTGGACAACGGTTCCAACAGTCCGTATTCAAACAACGGTCCACTTATGAATTTCCCCACCATCGGACGCATACTGGAGAAGCAGCCGCATCTGGAATTTATCATGGGCGACTGCTGTAACTTCATGTGCTTAGAGTCGATCTACGAGCTGCGGAACGCGACGGACTATGTCGTCGGCTCGCCGGCAGAAATCCCAGACCCCGGAGCACCTTATGCCACGGTGGTGCCCGAGATGTTCAAGCGCGAGAATGCTGCGAGGGGCATCATGCAGAAGTATGCCGAATGCTATGAGGACTATATTCCGCTATCAGTGGCGAAGACGAGCGACATGGAAGCGCTGGCCGAGGCGACGCACGACGTGCTGAAGGCCATCTACGGCCGTATGGACACGGAGTATCCGGACATGACGGGGCTGATACATTATTACAACGAGTCGCCCGGGAGATTCAATTCTAATTATAATATCTTCTACGATGCCGGTGACTTCGTGAAGCAATATGCCACCGACGCGGAGTACAAGCAGTGGAAGCAGGTGTTCGACCGAGTGGTCGTCGACAAGACGCTCGCCACGAGCTGGGCGGTGAACAAGTCATGGTACATCTACTACACGGACTTCGAGGTGACGAAGGAGAAATTCCACGGCGTGTCGATGTTCGTGCCGCAGGATCCGAACTACGGCTATTACAGACGGTATAACAACGATGTCAAGATGATGGCTTGGTGGTGGAAGGCTTGGGAGTAAACAAAATGATAATACTGAAATACTTAGCAATATTAGGTCGCTACCTGATCGTGATGGGACGAACGTTCTCGGTGCCTGAACGGATGCGCATGTTCTTCAAGTCGTATGTGAAGGAGATGGCGCAGTTGGGCGTGAACTCCATCGGCATCGTGCTGCTCATCTCGTTCTTCATCGGAGCCGTGATCTGCATCCAGATGAAGCTGAACATCCAGAGCCCGTGGATGCCACGATGGGTGTCGGGCTATACCACGCGTGAGATCCTGCTACTGGAATTCTCGAGTTCGATCATGTGTCTGATCCTCGCCGGCAAGGTGGGGTCGAACATCGCCTCGGAGCTGGGCACAATGCGCGTGACGCAGCAGATCGACGCCCTGGAGATCATGGGCGTGAACTCTGCCTCGTATCTCATCCTGCCGAAGATCATGGGTATGCTGACGATCATGCCGTTCCTCGTGATCTTCTCTTCGGCCACGGGTATCCTCGGCGCCTACGCCACCGCATACGTCGGCCACGTACTGCCTCCCGACGATCTGACGCTGGGTCTGCAGCACTCGTTCAAGCCCTGGTTCATGTGGATGTCGATCATCAAGAGCCAGTTCTTCGCCTTTATCATCTCGAGTGTGCCGGCTTTCTGCGGCTATACCGTGGAGGGCGGATCGGTGAACGTAGGCAAGGCCTCGACCGATGCCGTCGTCACCTCGAGCGTACTCATATTGTTTAGTGATGTCTTCCTAACCCAGCTGCTGTCATGATCGAGACGAAGAATCTTTGCAAGAGCTTTGAGGGCCGAGAGGTGCTGAAGGACATCTCGACCGTGTTTGAGGATGGCAAGACGAACCTCATCATCGGCCAGAGCGGATCGGGAAAGACGGTGCTGATGAAGAACCTCGTGGGACTGTTCGACCCGACGAGCGGACAGGTGCTCTACGACGGGCGCGACTTTGTGGCGATGTCGAAGAGCGAGAAGGTGCACATGCGCCGGGAGATGGGCATGATCTTCCAGAGTGCTGCTCTGTTTGACTCGATGACGGTCTTGGAGAACGTGATGTTCCCCCTGGATATGTTCTCGACGATGAACCTGCGCGAGCGCAGGAAACGGGCGATGGATTGTCTGGACCGTGTGAATCTCGTAGGAGCGGAGGAGAAGTTCCCTGGGGAGATATCGGGTGGTATGCAGAAGCGCGTGGCTATAGCACGTGCCATCGCACTGAATCCGAAATACCTCTTCTGCGACGAGCCGAACTCAGGACTGGATCCGAAGACGAGCCTCGTGATCGACGACCTGCTGCAGGGCATCACGAAGGAGTTTGACATCACCACGATCATCAATACGCACGATATGAACTCGGTGATGGGCATTGGCGAGAATATCATCTTTATCTATGAGGGCCACAAGGAGTGGCAGGGGAAGAGCGACGAGATCATGCACTCGACGAACACCCGCCTCACGGACTTCATCTTCGCCAGCGACCTGCTCAAGAATATGCGCCAGCTGGTCATCGAAAAAGAAAATGGCCACACGTAATCTCTATTTATCAAGAATTTGAGAATTAGAGAATTATACAATGTGAGATTCATCTAAAGATGCTTTGAATTTAGAGGAAATTCTCTAATTCTTGATATAAAAAAATATTCATGAAGACATTTTCTTCATGACGCGGAAGCCGTAGTCGAGGAGGATGGCGGACTCGGTGAAGCGGGTACGCTGGGAACGGCTGTGGAGGAGGACGCAGTAGAGCGTACGACCGTCGCGAGTGGCGGCAGAGGCGAGACAGTAGCCAGCCTGGCGCGTGTAACCCGTCTTGACGCCGATGCAGCCGTCGTAGGAAGAGAGTAGCACGTTGGTGTTATAACAGTTCATGTGACGACCGTCAATCATAGGAACTTTCTGTTCTTTCGTGCCCACGATGGTGGCAAACAGGCTGTCGCGCATAGCATAACGGGCCAAGCGGATAAGGTCGTTGGCCGAACTGTAGTTGTCGGGGGCAGGCATGCCATTGGGGTTGGCGAAGTGGGTGTTCTCCATGCCGAGGTAGGCAGCCTTCTCGTTCATCATCTCACAGAAACGGATGGTGTCGCCTCCGACGTGCTTCGCCAGGGCATAGGCGGCATCGTTGTCGCTCTGGAGCATCATCTCGTAGAGCAGGTCGCCCAGCAGATATCCTTCGCCCAGGCGCACACGGGAGTCACGGCAGATAAAGACATCCTCGGTGATGCGGACGGTATCAGTCAGATTGCCGTACTCGAGGGCAAGCAGACAGGTCATCATCTTTGTGAGCGAGGCCATGAAACGGGGTTCGTTGGCGTATTTCTGACTGATGACCATACCTGTGGCGTCGTCGATGAGCATCCAGGCGTCGGCAGAGAGGGATGCCAGCGTGTCGGCTCCCTCGACAGAATCGGGGTTGAGGATGGTGCTGAGGGTGGTGCTGTCGATGGTGTTGATGTGCTCGAGACGTATCTGTTCGGGAGTGAGAGCGACGCGACTGCCTGCCTGATCGCCCCAGTTGCAGGAGGCAACGGCGGCAAGAAGCGTCAGCAGACAAGTCCATCGGAAAAGTGGTGTTCGTGTCATGTTATTCGTTTTTTCGGCGCAAAGTTACGACAAAAAAAGTGAAAAATGAAGAATTATCCATTTTTATTTGTACTTTTGCATCATTGTTTAAGAAATGAAGAAACTGAAGAACAGCGAATTGTTGCTTTCCTACATCCGGGAAGGGCGTACGATGACACAGCGTGAGAAACTGTGGCTCATCGTCAGCTTGAGTATTCCCTCCATCCTCGCGCAGATCTCGGCGACGGTGATGTTCTTCATCGATGCCTCGATGGTGGGGCATCTGGGCGCGAAGGCTTCGGCAGCCATCGGACTGGTGGAGACGACTGGCTGGCTGATGGGCGGACTGGGTTCGGCGGCGAACATGGGATTCTCCGTACAGGTGGCGCATTTCATCGGTGCGAACGATATGGAGGCTGCACGAAGGGTGCTCAGGCAGTCAATCGTCTGTTGTATGATCTGGGCGCTCGTCATCTCCATCACGGCACTCTGCATCTCACCCTACCTACCCTACTGGCTCGGCGGCAATGAAGAGATCGCCCACGACGCCTCGCTCTATTTCGCCATTTTCGGTTTCAGTGGCATCTTCTTCCAGATGGAAGGTCTGGCGGGCTCGATGCTGAAATGCTCGGGCAACATGAAGATTCCCTCGATGCTGAACATCGGCATGTGCGTGATGGACGTGGTGTTCAACTACATCTTTATATATATATTAGGTATGGGCGTGATGGGCGCTGCCGTGGGTACGGGACTGGCAATGCTGGTGACGGCCTGCGCGATGATGTATTTCCTGCTGGTCAGGTCGAAGATGCTTTCGCTTGTTCGAAGGCCCTCGAAATCCTTCCGTCCTACCTCCGACGTTGTCTCGACGGCCGTGAAGATCGGTGCACCAATGGGACTGCAGCACCTGCTGATGGGAGGCGCGTATATCGTGAGTACGATGATTGTGGCACCGTTGGGTACGATCGCTATGGCTGCTCATTCGTTGGCCATCACGGTAGAGAGTCTGTGCTATATGCCTGGCTATGGCATCGCGGAGGCTGCCACGACACTCGTCGGACAGGGCATCGGAGCCGGACAGAGGCTACTCACACGGTCGTTCGCCCGTATGTCTGTGGCACTGGGCATCGGCGTGATGACGCTGATGGGCGTGCTGATGTGGATCTTCGCCCCAGAACTGATGGCGCTGATGTCGCCCGTCGAGGAGGTGATTGCCCTGGGTACGCAGGTGCTCCGTATTGAGGCGTGGGCAGAACCGATGTTTGCTGCTGCCATCGTCTGTAACGGTGTGTTTATCGGTGCTGGTGACACGATCATCCCTGCCATCATGAGCCTCGGCTCAATGTGGGCAGTACGTCTGACAATGGCTGCCACCCTCGCCCCGAAGTTTGGACTGAAGGGTGTCTGGACGGCGATGGCCATCGAACTGCTCTTCCGTGGCAGCATCTTCCTCACCCGCCTGTTCAAAGGCAAATGGGCCGAGAAACTGAAAATCAAGTAAATATGAATAAAGAGCCACAGATTAACACAGAAGAACTGATTATCACAGAAGAGAATATCTGTGTGAATCTCTTAATCTGTGTGAATCGGTGTAATCTGTGGCTAAAAGAACTTTTATAACAATAATTACCACTATGCGCAGAACCCTAATTTCCCTCATTTCCCTAGTCACCCTCATCGCCCTTCCCGTCTCCGCTCAGACGAAGAGCACGGAGGTGTTGTTTGAAACCACAGCGGGCAATATCCGCATCGCCCTCTATGACGAGACGCCACAGACTCGTGACAACTTCCTGAAAATCACGAAGATGGGTGTTTATGACTCGTTGCTCATCCATCGCGTCATCAAGGACTTTATGATCCAGAGTGGCGACACCAACAGCAAACACGCCAAGCCTGGACAGTTGCTGGGTACAGGCGATTTTGACTATACTACCGAGGCGGAGTTCCGGCTTCCGCAGATATTCCATCGTCGTGGTGTCGTGGCAATGGCGAGGGAGAGCGACAAGATGAATCCGGAAAGGCGCTCGTCGGCCTGTCAGTTCTATATCGTCTGGGGAAAGATTCTAAAGGATCAGCAACTCGCGAAGATCCAGGAGAAACTCGACTCAGCGACGCAAGGCACGGTGAAACTGACACCAGAGATGATTGAGGTGTATAAGACCATCGGTGGCACGCCTCATCTCGACGGACAATATACTGTCTTTGGCGAAGTCGTCGAAGGGATGGATGTCGTTGATAAGATCCAGCAGGTGCAGACGGACAAAAACGATCGTCCAATAGAGGATATCCGAATCTTAAAAGCCACCGTCACCAAAGATCTTCCTCAGCCAGAGCCTCAAAAGAAGACTCCCACGAAGAAAGCCGTCAATCGGAAAAGACTGCCTCGAAAGTAATTATTTCCCCCAATAAAAAAAGCCGCCCAAGGGTCATCAACGACTCCTGAACGACTACCAACAATCTATGAATAACTAAAAACCTTTTTCTTTGAAAAAACGGAGTGTCACCACTGCGTCTTGTTATCCTTACTTGCAATTCTTTTTTCTAACGCCTTAGAAATACCTATTGCCAATCAAAAATTATAAACCTAAAACCTAAATCTAACTAACAATTAACTCTAACTAACTATAACTAAACTTAAACCTTTTTTCTTTTGACACTGCAAAGGTACGACGATTTTCTGAACCACACAATATTTTTATCCCCTTTTTATTCAAAAAAGAGCTTTCTTTTGATATAAATCAACTCATTGTGTGCGAACACACGCCAATTGTGTGCGAATACACTGTATTTTTACACTTAAAGAGCTTCCGCTACCTTGTTCGTCAGATCAACGAACTCAGGAATGGAGAGTTGTTCAGGCCGGCGGGTAAGAAGTGAGGCATGTTTTTCGAAGAATGACGACTCTGCCGGCAACATTTGTTTGAGAGAGACACGCAACATTTTCCGACGCTGGCCGAAGACCATCTTCACGATACGACGGAACAGTTGTTCGTCGCAACCCAGGTCAGTCACCTCGTTGCGTGTCATACGGATGACGGCGCTCTGCACCTTGGGTGGGGGATTGAAAACACCTGGTTCGACGGTGAAAAGATATTCCACATGATACCAGGCCTGAATCAGCACGGAAAGGATGCCATACTGTTTGTTGCCAGGCTGTGAGGCCATCCGCAAGGCCACCTCATGCTGGATCATGCCCGTACAGCAGGGAATGAGGTCTTTGTTGTCGAGCATCTTGAAGAAGATCTGCGAGGAGATGTCGTAGGGATAATTACCTGTCAGGACGAAAGGTTGTCCGTCGAAGACATCGTGGAGATCCATCCGGAGGAAGTCTCCACCTATTATATTATTATATAGGCGTGGAAAATGCTCCTGGAGGTATGCCACCGACTCGCGGTCGATCTCCACCACCTTCAAAGGGCGTGGCTTCTCCACCAGATACTGCGTCATCACACCCATACCCGGACCTACTTCGAGTACTGGCAAATCGGCATAGGGTTCATCCACCGTGTCAGCGATACGCTTGGCGATATTCAGGTCAGTCAGGAAGTGCTGGCCGAGATTTTTCTTGGGTCGTACTTGTTTCATGGGTGCAAAGATACGAATAAGTGAGAGATTTTCCAAATATATTTGAGAAAATCCGAACGTGAGTATCTTCGAGCGAGGCTCAAAGATAATGTTTTTTTGTGAGACACGAAAAGAAAAAGGCAAAAAAAGACAGGCTGGATTCACATCCAGCCCGCCCTTCTTCTATGCTTTCTTTTCCAAGTACTTTCGTTACTTCAGTCCCAGATTCATGTCATTGTTCGTCTTGACGGCCTCAGCCACAAAGACTGCAACGGCGAGAATTACCACAAAACCTAATACCATAACTATTTCCTTTCTCTAATCTAAAAACGTTATCCTGTCTGTCTTAAGACACTGCAAAGTTACTGCTGTTTACGCACACAGACAAGATTTTGGCAGAAAAAAGACGAAAAATAGACAATTCATTGACACGTATCAATTTTTATTCGTACCTTTGTCCCCATGGAAATGAAAACGATCCTCACTAACATCGCCAAGATCATCGCTCCTATCCTGTTGGGTGGGGCCATTCTTTATTGGATGTATCGTGGGGAGGATTTCATGCGGCTGAGGCATGTCCTGTTGGAAGAAATGGACTGGACGTGGATGCTGCTTTCATTTCCCTTCGGCATTCTGGCACAACTGTTCCGTGGCTGGCGATGGAAGCAGACGCTGGAGCCGATTGCGAGGAGTGAGGGAAATAAATCGAGGAGTGAGGAGTGTGGAGTGTGGAGTGAGAATACTCCTACGGCAGATTCTCCCTTCCAAGGTAATCTCACTCCACACTCCACACTCCTCACTCCTCGAATAAGATCCTCCGTCTGCGTCTACGCCGTCTTCCTCTCCTACGCCACCAGCCTCATCATCCCCCGTCTCGGAGAGTTCACCCGTTGTGGGGTACTGAAACGTTATGACGGCTGTTCTTTCTCGAAGGCTCTTGGCACAGTGGTCACGGAAAGAGCCATCGACACCCTGCTGATGGGAACTGTGGCAGGACTGACGCTACTGTTCCAGTTGAGCATCTTTGGCACGTTCTTCACCCAGACAGGCACCAGCCTCGACACCATCCTCGAACGATTCTCGCTGACAGGCTATTTAGTGACGGCAGTCTGTGCCATCGCCATTCTCATCCTGTTGCATATCCTGTTCCAGAGCCTTAATATATATAGTAAGGTGAAAGCGACGGCCTGTGGCATCTGGCAAGGCGTCATTTCCCTGAAGGACGTGAAAAACCTGCCGTTGTTCATCTTCTTCACCCTTGGCATCTGGGTCAGCTATTTTCTGCATTACTACCTGACCTTCTTCTGCTTCGAGGCCACATCCCACTTAGGACTGGCCTGTGCGCTAGTCACTTTCGTCGTTGGCTCCATCGCCGTCATCGTACCAACCCCCAATGGTGCAGGCCCCTGGCATTTCGCCGTCAAGACGATGCTTATCCTTTACGGCGTCGCCGATGAGTATGCGCTCTACTTCGTCCTCATCGTCCACACAGTCCAGACTATGCTCGTCATCGCCCTCGGTATCTATGCCTGGGCCGCTCTTTCGTTTACGAAAACGTTTAAACAATAAAACAAAACTATGAGTGAAATCAAAAATCTGAACCCAGTGTGCATCTGGAAGAACTTCTATGCACTGACACAAGTACCACGTCCGAGTGGTCATCTCGAGAAAATCCAACAGTTCCTGCTCGACTTTGCCAAGGAGGCAGGCGTCGAGGCCTTCAAGGATCCAGGCAACAACATCGTGATGCGTAAGCCCGCATCACCAGGAATGGAGAACCGCAAGGGCGTCATCCTACAGGCTCACATGGATATGGTGCCACAGAAGACGCCAGAGAGTACCCACAACTTCGAGACCGATCCCATCGAGCCTTGGATCGATGGCGAGTGGGTGAAGGCCAAGGGCACGACCCTCGGAGCCGACAACGGTCTGGGCGTGGCTGCCATCATGGCCATCATGGAGGACAAAACCTTGAAGCACGGTCCCATCGACGCCCTCATCACCGCAGACGAAGAGACGGGCATGTATGGTGCCAACGACCTGCCTAAAGACGAGTTGCAGGGCGATATCCTGATGAACCTCGACTCTGAGCACTGGGGTAAGTTCGTCATCGGTTCTGCCGGAGGTATCGACGTGACTGCCACCCTCGACTACAAGGAGGCTGAGACGGATGCTGACGATGCCGCCGTCAAGGTGACTGTCAAGGGTCTGCGTGGTGGACACTCCGGTCTGGAGATCCACGAAGGTCGTGCCAACGCCAACAAACTGCTCGTCCGTCTCGTCCGTGAGGCTATCGAGGAGTGCGAAGCCCGTCTGGCTTCGTGGCAAGGCGGTAATATGCGCAACGCCATTCCTTTTAAGGCCGAGGCCGTGCTGACGGTACCCAAGGAGAACGTCAGCCTGCTGAAGGAACTCGCCCAGGACTGGCTCGAGGACTTCACCGACGAGTACAAAGGCATCGAGAGCGGTATCGAAGTGATCTGTGAGGATGTCGAGACTCCCAAGACCGAAGTACCCGTAGAGATCCAGGATAACCTCATCAACGCCATCTACGGTTGTCACGACGGCGTCATCCGCATGATTCCCTCCTACCCCAGCGTCGTAGAGACATCCTCCAACCTCGCCATCATCAACATCGGCGACGGCAAGGCATCGCTGAAGATCCTAGCCCGCAGTAGCCGCGAGGACATGAAGGACTACATCGTGAAGACACTTGAGAGTTGCTTCAATATGGCCGGCATGAAGGTGGAGACTGCAGGTTCATACGGAGGCTGGGATCCCAATCCCGACTCTGAGATCCTGAATCTGTTGCTGAAGGAGTACAAGGAACTCTTCGGAGGCGAGGGAATCGTACAGGTAGACCACGCTGGTCTGGAGTGTTCAGTCATCCTCGGCAAATACCCTTGGCTCGATGTCGTCAGCCTCGGCCCCACGATGAAATCGCCCCACACGACTACGGAGCGCGCCCTCATCGCCACCGTCGAACCCTTCTGGACCCTGCTGAAGAAGACTTTGGAAGATATTCCTGAGAAATAAGACTGCCTGTTGACAAAGAGTCAACCGCTCGACTGACTGGAGTCAAATGATCGTTTGACTCCAGTCAAATTATTCGTTGACTATAGTCAAAATAATCCCAATAAAATTTGGTTTATTGCGCAGTTATTCGTACCTTTGCACCCAAATTCACTAAAGTATTAACATAATTATGGATGATTACCCGGCGAATAGTAACAAGTTTTAGGCCGGAGGATAGCAGGCAAGACCGCTAATCCTCTTGCCACTAAGTCATTTCTCGCGCCACCGTGCCCCCGCACCGTCGCGCCAACGAAAAAGAAAAGGATTAGCAAAATGAAGACTTTCTGGAACACCCAAGGCGGACTGAGCCAACTCTCAGAGTGGCAGCCCAATTGCTGGATACAGGTGACATGCCCCACCGAAGAAGACCAGCACGAACTGGAAGAGCAGTTCAATATCCCTGACTATTTCATGTCGGACATCAGCGATACCGACGAGCGTGCCCGTTATGAGTACGACGACGGTTGGATGCTCATCATCCTCCGTATCCCCTACGTGAAGGAGATACGGTCGAGGACACCGTATACCACCGTGCCCCTGGGTATCATCCACAAGCGCGACGTCACCATCACCGTCTGCTACTACGAAACGAACATGATGATCGACTTCGTCTCGTTCCAGCAGAAGCGCAACGTAGGATTTACGGACTATGTCGACATGATCTTCCGCCTGTTCCTCTCCAGCGCCGTCTGGTACCTGAAGCGTCTGAAGCAGATCTCGATGCTTATCGACAAGGCCAAGCGTAACCTCGACAAGGAAGTGAACAACGAGAGTCTGATAGGCCTCAGCCGTCTGCAGGACTCGCTCACCTACTTCCAGACTTCCATCCGAGGCAATGAGAACTTGTTGTCGAAACTGAAGTTCAAGTTGCAGATTGACGAACTGGATGCCGACCTGATCGAAGACGTGAACATCGAGATGTCGCAGGCCCGTGAGACCACTTCGATCTACTCCGACATTCTGGAGTCGACGATGGACACCTATTCTTCCATTATTAATAATAATATGAATACGGTGATGCGTACGCTGACCTCAGTGTCGATCATGATGATGTGCCCTACACTCATCGCCTCTTTGTTCGGCATGAACCTGGTGAACGGCATGGAGACAACAACGTGGGGATTTGTCTTCGCAATGGTGCTTTCGGTGGCAGTTTCAGTCGTCGCGTGGCTCATATTCAGGCATAAACGCCTCGTTTAGCATCTTTTAACACCAGTTTAGGCATTTATCTTTACTTTTTTTAGTACCTTTGACGCCAAATGTGTTGATGCGATGCATCAGAATAAGTAATTTGTGTCAGTAACTAAAGAAGTTAAATGATGGACTCTCAAGAGAATGCCCCCATGATCGGCAATGCCGTTTCGCCAAGCGAAGAATTGGGCAACAGTGAAGTGATGAATGAAGAAGTGGCCTCTCAGCCTGTGGAAGAAACAGCGGAAGAGGAGGCTTCTCAAGTAGAAACTCCCCGCAAGGTCTACGAGACCAAAGCAGAGATTCTGGAGCGTATCAGGGATATCGCCCATGGTGACGAGTCTCCCCAAAAGGAGGAGGTGGACTATCTGAAGACCGCCTTCTACAAACTGCATATTGCAGAGCGCGAAGCCAGTTTCAAGGCTTATCTCGATGGAGGCGGTGATCCGGAACAGTATCAAATCACTCCCGACGAGATGGAAGAGGCCTTCAAGGCCGAGATGGGCATTATCAAGGAGAAGCGTGCCAAGATCTTCAAGGAGCAGGAAGCCGAGAAACAGGCTAACCTGACCAAGAAACTAGAGATCATCGAGAAGATCAAGTCTATGGTCACCACCCCTGAAGAGGCCAACAAAGGCTATCAGGAGTTCAAGGCCCTGCAACAGCAGTGGCGTGAGATCAAGAACGTGCCTGCCGAGAAAGCCAATGAACTGTGGCGTAACTATCAGCTCTACGTAGAGCAGTTCTATGATATGCTCCGTCTGAACAGCGAAGCCCGCGAATACGACTTCCGCAAGAACAAGGAACAGAAGGAGCGTCTTTGCGAGGCTGCCGAGAAACTGGCCGACGAGCCCGATGTCATCAGCGCCTTCCATCAGTTGCAGAAACTGCATCAGGAGTATCGTGAGATCGGTCCTGTGGCCAAGGAGGATCGTGAGGAAATCTGGAACCGTTTTAAGGCAGCCAGTACCATCATCAACAAGCGCCACCAGCAGCATTTCGAGGGCATCCGTGCCAAAGAAGAGGAGAACCTCGCCCGTAAGACGGAGCTCTGCGAGAAGGTGGAGGCCATCGCTGCCGAAGAGAACAAGGGTAGTGGCGACTGGGAGAAGCATACCAAGCAGATCATAGAGTTGCAGACCGAATGGAAGACCATCGGCTTTGCGCCCCAGAAGATGAACGTCAAGATCTTTGAGCGTTTCCGTGCTGCCTGTGATGACTTCTTCGGACGTAAGGCAGAATATTTTAAGACCCTGAAGGATGCCTTCAAGGAGAACGCCGATAAGAAACGTGCATTGATCGAGAAGGCTAAGGCCCTTCAGGATTCAACGGAATGGAAATCCACTGCTGACAAACTGATCGCTTTGCAGAAAGAATGGAAGACGATCGGTATGGTACCCAAGAAACTGGGCGACCAATTGTGGGAAGAGTTCCTCGGAGCCTGCAACAAGTTCTTCGAAGCCCGTAAGGCTGCCGGTGCCGGACAGCACAGCGAGGAGTATGCCAACCTAGAAAAGAAGCGTGAGGTGGTTGAGAAGCTGAAGGCCATCACGGAAGAGACCGGCGAGGACATCCAGAAGGAAGTTCAGAAACTGGTGGAAGAGTACCAGTCTATCGGTCATGTGCCCTTCAAGGAGAAAGACAAGCTCTACGAAGAGTACCATGCAGCTTTGGATCGTCTTTACAAGGAGTTGAACATCTCCGTGGCCAAGCGCCGTCTGAACAACTTCAAACAGAACCTCAAGCAGGTAGCCGAACGAGGGGAGAATGCCCTCGACACAGAGCGTGCCCGTCTGTTCCGTCAGTATGAGGCCCTCAAACAGGAGATCCAGACCTACGAGAACAACCTCGGCTTCCTGAATGCCAGTTCGAAGAAGGGTAGCAGCCTTATCGATGAGATGAACCGCAAGGTGCAGAAACTCAAGGACGATCTGAACCTCGTCAAAGAGAAGATCAAGGCCATCGATGCAGAGAACAAGACACAGCAAGGATGACAAAAAAAATAGCAAACTAGATAAGACACAACATGATTTGGAATGAAAGCGTAGAGTGCATGGATCGCGAACAGCTTCGTGAGATCCAGAGCCGTCGTCTGGTGAAGATGGCAGAGTATGTCTATCACAACACCCCCTTCTATCGGAAGAAATTCCAGGAGATGGGATTAGAACCTGGTGATATCAAGAGTATTGACGATATCGTGAAGTTGCCGTTTACCAACAAGCTCGATCTTCGTGATAACTATCCCTTCGGACTTGCGGCTGTACCGATGAGTCAGATTGTCCGTATCCACGCCTCTTCAGGTACGACGGGAAAGCCCGTTGTCGTACTCTATACCCGTAAGGACCTTGCCATGTGGGCAGAGGCCATCAGTCGCGCCTTTACGGCCTACGGTGCTGGTAAAGAAGATATTTTCCAGGTGGCATACGGCTACGGACTGTTCACAGGAGGACTGGGTGCTCACGACGGTGCCACGAACATCGGAGCTTCCGTTATTCCCATATCATCGGGAAACACCCAGAAGCAGATGACGTTGATGCACGACTTCGGAACGACGATCTTATGCTGCACACCGTCATACGCCATGTTCCTCGGTGAGGCCATGAAAGAATGTGAATGGCCCCGTGAGGAGTTCAAACTGAAGATTGGCGTCTTCGGTGCAGAGCCTTGGACGGAGAAGATGCGCGTGAAACTGGAAGAGTCGTTAGGCATTAAGGCATACGACATCTACGGACTATCCGAGGTCGCAGGTCCTGGCGTGGGTTATGAGTGTCAGTGTCAGAACGGTACTCACCTGAACGAGGACTATTTCTATCCTGAGATTCTTGATCCTAACACTGGTGAGCCCCTGCCGGAAGGGGCCTTCGGAGAACTGACCTTCACGCATCTGACGAAAGAGGGTATGCCGCTGTTGCGCTATCGTACCCACGACCTGACAGCTTTGCATTATGACAAGTGCGAATGTGGCCGTACGCTCGTCAGGATGGATCGTATCCTGGGACGTTGCGACGATATGCTGATTATCCGTGGCGTGAACGTCTTCCCGTCACAGATTGAGGACGTCATCCTGAAACTGCCTGAGTACGAACCTCACTTCCTGCTCACCGTTGACCGTGTGAACAATACCGACACCTCTGAGCTGAAGGTCGAAGTGAAGGAGGAATACTTCACCGATGATATGGCGACGATGGTTAGTCTGCAAAAGAAGCTCGAAGCAGAATTGCGCAGTGTCATCGGTCTCGGATTCAAGGTGAAGCTTGTTGAGCCTAAGGGCATCGAGCGTTCTACGGGCAAGGCCAAACGCGTGATTGACAATCGCCAGATCTAACTATATATATAAATAAGGTATAGCAAAATAACAAAAGCATATGAAAGCAAAACAATTATCCGTATTTCTCGAGAACAAGTCAGGTCGTCTGACTGAGGTTACTGACGCCCTGGGTGCTGCTGGCATCAATCTGTCGGCCATGAGTATCGCAGACAATAGCGATTTCGGTATCCTGCGTTGCATCGTTTCTGATCCAGACAAAGCCTATCAGGTACTGAAGGAGCAACATTTCGCCGTGAAGATTACTGACGTTATCGGCTTCGTCTGTCCGAACACCAGCGGTTCTTTGGCTGTCGTATTACGTCATCTCTCCGACAACGGCGTATTCATTGAGTACATGTATTCATTTGCCAATGGCGACGTGGCCACGGTGGTCATCCGTCCTTCCGACTTGGATGCCTGTGAGGAAATCCTGGCAGCCAAGAAAGTGGAACTGATGGCAGCCAACGACCTCTATCAGCTATAAAAAAGACTGGAACTGCAAAATTTCCGCCTGGAAATTTTGCAGTCTCGTTTTTTCTACGTACCTTTGCACC